>OGZL01001548.1_pt1 | contig 17860 bp, 15 predicted proteins | sample 1576761 | NCBI WGS metagenome assembly OGZL01 (sample SAMEA3541595, study PRJEB24748) | human gut metagenome | biome: human gut; feature: human-associated habitat; material: faeces | place: China | collected 2012
TGCAAAAGGATAACAGAACGATTGCCTTTGTATGCACGGGCAACACCTGTCGCAGTCCTATGGCAGAGGCAATTTTTAATGATATGGCAGAGAAAAACGGTGTTTGCGTCAGGGCGGAAAGCTTTGGCATTGCAACCTCAACGGGACTTCCCGTGTCGGAAAATTCCGTGATTGCCTGTAAGGAAATCGGAATTGACCTTTCGGGCAAAATTTCAACAGCCGTGGCTGATGCCGGCATTGAAAAATACGAAAAATTTTACTGTATGTCGCAAAGTCACGCAAAAATGTTGATGCAGTTTTTTCTTGTACAGCCCGAAAAAATCGCCGTGCTCGGTATAAGCGATCCTTACGGCGGCGACATTGAGGTGTACAGACATTGCCGTGATGAAATTGTTAATTCTGTAAAGGAAATATTAAAAGCGTATGAAAATTGACAGAATGACCGAAAATCAGCTTGAGGCGGTTGCACAGCTTGAACAGAGGTGTTTTTCGCATCCGTGGTCGTTTAACAGCCTTGAAGAAGAACTGAACAACGAAACCTCGCTGTTTTTTACCGCAACGGAAGATAATGCCGTTGTCGGATATATAGGAATGAGTGTTGTTGTTGACGAGGGTTACATTTTCAATGTTGCCGTTGACGGTACACACAGAAATCGGGGGATAGGTTCGGCGCTTGTTGAAACGCTTGTGACCTATGCCAAGAAAAATAACCTTTGCTTTCTCACTCTTGAGGTTCGTGAAAGTAACGGAAACGCCCGTTCCCTCTATGAAAAATTCGGATTTATCAAGGTGGGAGAGAGGAAAAATTACTACTCCTCTCCAACCGAAAACGCTGTTTTAATGACACGCTGTTTTTGACACATATATGTAATAAAACATTATATTAACGATATTACGGAACTTCGTCATAAATGTTTCGTAGTGAAAGGAAAATTATGAAGATACTAGCAATAGAATCGTCCTGTGACGAAACTGCGGCAGCGGTTGTTGAGGACGGCAGAAACATAATATCCTCGGTGGTTGCTTCTCAGGTTGAGGAACACAAGCTTTACGGCGGTGTTGTTCCCGAAATTGCATCACGCCGTCACGCAGAGGCAATTGTTCCTGTTGTAAGACAGGCTCTTGAAGATGCAGACTGCAGGCTTTCCGACATTGACGCAATCGGTGTTACATATGCCCCCGGACTTATCGGAGCGTTGCTTGTGGGAGTGAATTTTGCAAAAGGACTTTCGCTTGCAACAGGAATTCCGCTTGTTCCTGTTCACCATCTTCGTTCACACATTGCGTCAAATTATATTTCAAATGAAGAATTAAAACCGCCGTTCCTCTGCCTTGTTGTGTCAGGCGGTCACAGCCATATTGTTATGGTTGAGGACTACACAAAGATGAAAATTATCGGCAAAACCCGTGATGACGCCGCAGGCGAGGCTTTTGACAAAGCCGCAAGGACAATGGGAATGCCATATCCGGGCGGAATTGAAATGGACAGGGTTGCGGAAAACGGCAATCCGTTTGCATTCAAGCTTCCTCGTCCTGCAGTTCACGATGCACCGTATGATTTCAGCTTTTCTGGACTAAAAACAGCCGTAATCAACCTCATCCACAATTCGGCACAAAAGGGTGTTGAGCTTAACAAAGCCGATGTCTGTGCATCATTCCGCTATGCTGTTGTCGATTGCCTTGTTACAAACTTTATCAAGGCGGCTGAAGACTTGGGACAGAAAAAGCTTGTAATCGCAGGCGGTGTTTCGGCAAATTCACTTCTCAGAAGAACCCTTGCCGAAGAGTGTAAAAAGCGTGATTGGGAAATGTATATGCCCGAAAAATCTCTTTGCGGTGATAATGCCGCCATGGTCGGTTCACAGGGATATTACGAGTTTCTCAGCGGAAATATTGCAGGAACAGACCTCAATGCTTTTGCAACGATGAGTATTGAAAAAGGCTGATTTATACGCAAATAATCACTAAAACACTTGCTATTTTATCAAAAATATACTAAAATAGTGTTAATAAACCGAAAGGACGATTTAAAATGAGCAATCCTATTGTTACTTTTGAAATGGAAAACGGAAAAACAATCAAAGCGGAGCTTTATCCCGAAATTGCTCCGAATACTGTAAATAATTTTCTCAGCCTTGTAAACAAGGGTTACTATGACGGTCTTACATTTCACCGTGTAATCTACGGTTTCATGATTCAGGGCGGTTGCCCCGAAGGCACGGGTATGGGCCCCGGATATTCAATCAAGGGCGAATTTGCTGTGAATGGCTTTGAAAACAATCTCAAGCATACAGAGGGTGTTCTCTCAATGGCTCGTTCAATGATGCCCGATTCAGCAGGCTCACAGTTCTTCATTATGCACAGGAACGCTCCGCACCTTGACGGTCAGTATGCCGCATTCGGCAAGGTAATTGAGGGTATGGATGTTGTCAATGAAATCGCAGAGTGTGACACAGACTATTCCGACAAGCCGCTTGACCCGCAGGTTATGGCAAAGGTTACAGCCGAAACATTCGGTGTTGACTATCCCGAGCCTGAAAAATGCTGATTGTTAAGAAAGGAATTTTAAAATGAATGTTTTGCTTGCAGGCGGCGCCGGATATATCGGCTCGCACACTTGTGTTGAACTCATCAACGCAGGTCACGATGTTGTAATTGCAGATAATTTTTCAAACAGCTGCCCCGTTGCGGTTGAAAGAGTTGAAGAGCTGACAGGCAGAAAAATTCCGCTCTATGAGGCCGATGTATGCGACAGAGATGCCGTTGAAAAGATTTTTTCGGAGAATAAGATTGATGCGGTAATTCACTTTGCAGGTCTTAAAGCAGTAGGTGAAAGCTGTGAGAAGCCTGTTGAATATTACCGTAACAACATTGATTCAACGCTCACATTGCTTGAGGTGATGAAAAAACACGGTGTAAATAACTTTATTTTCAGCTCAAGTGCTACAGTTTACGGTACTCCGGAAACTGTTCCGCTTGTTGAAACAATGCCAAAGGGCTCTCCTACAAATCCGTATGGCTGGACAAAGTTTATGATGGAACAAATTCTTACAGACACCGCAAATGCAAATCCCGATATGTCTGTTGTTCTTCTTCGTTACTTTAACCCAATCGGCGCTCACGAAAGCGGAAGAATCGGTGAAGATCCTAACGGAATCCCGAACAACCTTATGCCGTACATAACACAGGTTGCCGCCGGCAGACTCAAGTGTCTCGGTGTTTTCGGCAACGATTATCCTACGCATGACGGCACGGGTGTGCGTGACTATATCCATGTTGTTGACCTTGCAAAAGGTCATGTAAAGGCTATTGAATATTCCGCAGAGCACAAGGGAACTGAGATTTTTAATCTCGGAACAGGTGTGGGCTACAGCGTTCTTGATATTGTAAAGGCTTTTGAAAAGGCAAATTCGATTGAAATTCCTTATGTTATAAAGCCACGCCGAGCAGGCGACATTGCAGAATGCTTTGCCGACGCAACAAAAGCCAAAAAAATACTTGGATGGATTGCCGAGAAAAGTCTTGAGGATATGTGCCGTGACAGTTGGAACTGGCAATCTCACAATGTGAATGGTTACAAATAACAAATAAACGATATTTTATTTGTGCATTCCTACAAAAAAACAATATTTTGTCAAATAATCAGCCACCAAGAGTTTTTAGCATTGACTTTTGGTGGTTGATTGTTGTATAATTAAACTGCTTATAGAAGCATTATCACATAAGGAGGAAAAGAAAATGTTCAAAAAAGCACTTAGCCTTTTACTGTCTATGATGCTTGTTGTGACATCACTCGTTGTAACTGTAATGAGCGTTTCTGCTGCCGGCGATACATATCTCGTAGCAGGTTCTACAGATCTTACAGGTTATGAGTGGGTTGGTGTTGCAGCTAATGCACCTGAGAATGTAATGACAGAAAACGGCGACGGTAACTACGAAAAAGTATTTACCAACGTAGCAGTCGGCAACGGCTACCAGTTCAAGATCGTTAAAAACGATGCAGAGTGGATTGGTGTCGGTGATACCGGCAATGACAACTTCACATTCAATGTAACAAAGGAATGTGATGTAACAGTAACTTACAACCCCACAACAAAAGAAATCACTGCAACAGGTGAAGGTGTTGTAATTCCGACAGACCTTGTTATTGACCACATGGTAGCCGTTGGTAACGGTGAAGATGCATGGCTCAACGGTAAGGCCTGGAAGGTAGATGCTGAAGCTAACTACATGACAGAAACATCTGAGGGGTCAAAGGTTTACCAGATTAAGTTTGAGAGCCTCGACGCTTATGAGAACTATATGTTCAAGTTTGCTGCCAACGGTTCATGGACAGATAACTGGGGTCTTCCTGAGCAGAGCAAAGCTCCTCTCAATGAGTGGTTTGACCTTACATACAACGGTCAGAACATGATCATTGATACAGTAGCAGCAGGCTATGAAGACGGTTATGACATCGTTCTTACACTTGACCTTTCAAAATTTGACTATGCTACAAAGCAGGGTGCAAAGGGTAAGGTTGACATCGTTACTGATGCAGAGCCTACAACAGTAGCAGAGCCTACAACAGTAGAGCCTACAACAGTAGCAGAGCCCACAACAGTAGCAGAGCCTACAACAGTAGCAGAGCCTACAACAGTAGAGCCTACAACTGCAGCTCCTGCAAAGGGTCTCACAGTTACAGCTACTTCAAACCTCTTCCCTGAGAAGAAGGTTACTCTCAGCGCAGATAAGAAGACTGTAAAGGTTACATACATGTTCCAGTCTAAGGATAAGGACATGTTGGACTTCCAGTGGGATATGAACTACGATGCAAATGTACTCAAGCCAACAGCTAACACAACCAGAGCTAAATCATTTGAATATCCAAAGATTGGTAGTTATGTTTGGAATTCTCTTCCGGGTGTAATTAAAGCTAACGGTAATACACTCAGCCTTTATGACACAACATCAAAGGAAATCGTATTTGCTTCTGCTGAGTTTGAAGTAATTGATCCTGAGGCTACAGCAACTACTGTTAATCTTGATGTACAGGTACTTCGTCTTTCAAAGGTTGATCCTGCAACAGACATGGAAATCGGCGATGAAGAAGTTTCGGTTGCTGACAAGTCAATCGTTGACCAGGAAGTATTTGATAAGTATGTTGTAGCTAATAATACTGTAACAGATCCCGACGGTTCAGAAGAGCCTACAACAGAAGAGCCTACAACAGCTCCTGCTGCCGATACTACATATGTAGTTGCCGGTACAGAAAATCTTACAGGCTACGAATGGGTTGGTACACCTGCTGCAGCTCCTGAAAATGTTATGACAGCTGACGGCAGCGTATTCACAAAGACATTCTCTGCTGTTCCTGCAGGTAAAAACTATCAGCTCAAGGTTGTTGCAAACACAGGCGACGCTCAGAAGTGGATTGGTCTTGACGGTACAGATAACAATGTAACTTTCGATGTAGAAACAGCTTGTGATGTTACTGTAACATTCGATCCTGCTACAAACAAGATTACTGTAACAGGTGACGGCGTTAAAATGGTAACAGACCTTGATGTTAACAGCATTACAGTTGTTGGTAACGGTGAAGACAACTGGCTCAACGGTGTAGCATGGGGTGTTGACGCTGAAGTTAACCACATGACTCAGGTTTCTGACAAGGTATATCAGATTAAGTATGAAAATATTGAATCTGCAGACGATGCTTATCAGTTCAAGTTTGCTGTAAACGATGATTGGGCAGCTAACTGGGGTCTTCCCGAGCAGAGCGCAGCTCCTATAGGCGAAGAATTTGACCTTACATTCAATGGTGAGAATATGCTTCTTAACACAGTTTCTGCAGGTTTTGAAGAAGATTCGCTCGTTGATGTAACAATCACACTCGACATTTCTAAATTTGATTATTCAACACGCTCAGGCGCTAAGGCTACTGTTAAGGTTGAGCCTTCAACTCCTGCAGCAAAGAATTTAACAATCAACGCTACATCTAATATTTGCCAGGCTACAGGTTCAGGCACATTTAATGTAGGCGACAAGGTATCAGTTTACTATCTCCTTGACACTAAGGACGCACAGCTTGAAGAAGTACAGTGGGCTCTTACATATGATAAGAACCTCCTTACACTTGATTCACTTACAATGCCTGAAATCGCTGACGGCATGGTAAATATGAATGATGTTTCAGGCAATGCTTCAAACCTTGCACTTTATGATTTTGCAGGCGGCAAGAAGCTTGTTGAGGCTGTGTTCACAGTTAACGGTACAGGTACAACAAATGTTGACCTCAATGTAGTTGATCTTACACTTGGTAAGCTCAATACCGAAACAGGCACAGTTGATGCTGATTCAGAATATGCAGCAGTAGTTAACGGCGACATGGCTAATGATCTCTTTGAACACATTAACTCAGAGGCTAAGGTTGAAGCATATGTTGAGCCTACAACAACAGAGCCTGCTACAGAGCCTACAACAGTAGAGCCTACAACAACAGAGCCTGCTACAGAGCCTACAGATGCTCCTTCAACAGAGCCTACAACAGTAGCTCCTGCAACAGAGCCTACAACAGTAGCTCCCGCAACAGAGCCTACAGATGCTCCCGCAACAGAGCCTACAGATGCTCCTGCAACAGAGCCTACAACAGATGCACCGGCTACAGTAGCTCCTACTACACCTGATGCTACATCTGCTACACAGGTTGCAACAAAGGGTCAGTCAACAGCTGACACAGCTACTTCTGACACACCGGCTAACGGCACAAGCAGCAACGCAGTACAGACAGGTAATGCTTCTATGGCAGTAGTTATCCTCTTAGCTCTTGTTTCTGCAACAGGTGTTGTTTACTTCACAAGAAAGAGATTCAATAAGTAATTGAATTTCCTATTGTAAGACTGTTAACGGCGTTGACAGATTAAAAAAATAATTTTTCGCCTCTCGGTTTTCCGAGGGGCGTTTTTTTATATCGTAATGTTGTGAAAATCAGTTTGAATTATAATTTCTAAAATATCATTTCTTTAAATGTGAATCTGCAATTAATTTATTTTCACATAAATTTCACCGAGAATTGTTAATTTTTTGATTGAAATTTTAGTCTTAATGATATATAATAGGGATATCAAACTAAAGGAATGAAAAAAATGTCTAAAAAAATCAAAAATATGCTTTCAATTCTCTTCGTGGCTGTACTTACCGTGTCAGCATTCTGTATTCCTGCAAGTGCTGCCGAGGATGACCTTACAATCAGCATTTCAACAGATGAAAAGGATTCCGTAACAGCTAAAGTCGGCGATACGGTTAAGTATGCTATTTATATGACCGATACAAAAGAAGAGGTAATCGGAGCTGCAATGAGTTTCTTTTACAACGATGAATATTTGAAGTTGAATGCCGATTCAATAAACTGTGAAAGCTTTAAAAATGCGATTGGCAACCCTAAACTTAAGAATTTTTACACCTTTACATGGACAGATGTTCAGAATCCCGTAAAGCTTAACGGTGACAAGGCTCTTGTTTCTGCTGAATTCAAGGTACTAAAGGGAGGCAAAACCGATCTTTCATATTTCATCTCGGATATGTACGGCGATGATATGACATATCTCAAATCATATAAAATCACCTGCAAGCTTTGGGTGAACGATAAAGAGGTTGAGGATAGTGCCGTTCCGATAGTAAATAATGATACGGCAAATTCCGAAAAAATTCAGGGCGATTTTGTAAACTACATTGACGGAATGGGCGAGGAAAACTCACCTAACAAAGACGACCATAAGTCGGTAGTTGTTGAGAAAAAGTACATTTCAACTCAGCAGAATAGTCAGGTTGTAGATGTTACAAAGGTTGTTGAGAGCTCTGCAAACGGTTCGGGTTCAAATACGACATTAATTATTATAATTGCAATTGTTGTTGTTTTGATTGCCGCAGGTGCAATTATTTTCGTAAAGAAAAAGGACGAAAAAAAGAAAAAATCTGCGGACAATAATGCAATGTCGGATGACGCAGATGCGGATAAATAAAACAGATAAATATCTTTTATAGGAAAATTTTTTATAATACAAGCTAAATACACAAAATTGCGATTGCAATTTTGTGTATTTTTTTGTTTTAAGCTTTTTGAAAAAGATTGCAATTTTGAAAATTTTGTTATATAATGATTCCATACCGATAGAAATCGGAAATTTTTTTGGAGGAGATTCAAATGTCAAAAAAACTTATCAGTATCATAGTGTCATGCGCTCTCGTTCTTTCACTTGCTCTTGTAGGTGTGATCGGCGTTTCCGCAGCTATTGATACAAACGGTCGTTATGTCCCAAGTGAGGGCGTAAAAGAAACACACAAAGTTTACTTCCTTATGCCTGAGTCATGGAAGAGTGAAAAGTACAATGCTAATGATGCAGGTGCATACTGGTGGAACGGTTCAGATCCATGCGGTTCTCTTGACGGTACAACAGTAGGTCCTGCTTGGCCGGGCTATAAGATGCAGGTTGAAAATGCTGAAAATAACATCTTCTATCTTGACCTTCCTACAGATGTTCCTAATATTGATTTCAACAACTACCTTAACGGCGGTGAAAGGACAGTAGACGACAAAACAGGTAAAGTAACTTTCCAGTTCGGTGAGGAACAGTTTAAGGCTGCTAAGCAGACTGTTGATGTTCTTTGTCAGTACTATTCGGAAGGCGACAATGATTATTATGACAATTTGCTTGACGGTGAATTCTGGGCAAAGGCTCAGGAAGCACTTGACGGTAATGACAAGACATTCTTCGGTAATTTTGCTGACAACTTCTTTGAGGATCCTGAGTGGGGTATCTCAATGAGATTGAATGACATGATTTATGTTACAGACCCTAACAACACTTCTGTAAGCGTCACAGGTAAGGAAACATATGCCGGTGAGTTCTACTTCTACTATGGTCTTAACGAAGAAACAGGCAAGTATGAGTACGGTTCACTTCCTAACTATGATATGGCTAAGGAAGCAGGTCTTGTTAAGACAGTAGACAAGAATGTAAAACCTGCTACACCTGATGAGCCTACAACAACAACTCCGTCAGGTGACAACAAGACAGATTCTACAAAGAACACAGTTCCTACTGCAGGTCAGAACCCAACATCTTCTGCAAACGCAGTTTCAACTGCTGACACAGCAAAGAGCACAGACAACAGCGCAGTTCAGACAGGTGCTACAACAGCAGCTGCAGTTCTCGCAGTTCTCCTCGTTGCAGGCGGTGCAGTTCTTTACACACGCAAGAGATTTGAATAATCTTAAATAATTATACATAATTATTTGATGCCCTCCGCTTTGGAGGGCATTTTTGCTTTTATTGCAGGAAAAATTTGCAGTTGTTTGTACTGTCTTTGTTCGCATAAGAGCTAATAAAGAAATCTCATAAAACAGTACAGTGATTTTTGGTGATTATTACAATAGGTTTCAGACTCCAAAATGCCCTGTAACACTTGATTTTTTCTGAGTTTTATACTATAATAGTCATGCTGATACAAGTATGGTGTCGGAAAATCATAAGGAGGAAATACAAATGTCCAAAAAAGTTATCAGTCTTTTGTTGGCTGTTATGCTCACAGCATCAATGATTGTGGTTGCTGCAATAAGCGTTTCTGCTGATACGGACGATGAAGGCAGTTATGTGCCTTCTGAGGGCACTGAAACCTACCATATATATTTCTGTAAGCCTGATGACTGGGAAAACAAATATACATCTGATGCAGGTGTTTATTGGGAAAACGGTTCGGATACTCCTTCAGCGTGGCCGGGTTATTCAGCTCGCAATGCTGATATCAAAAATGTTTACTGTTCTGATGTACCGACCAATGTTGATAAAGTAATCTGGAACAACGCTCTTAACGGTACAGACGATCCGACAAATCCTGAATATAAACTTGCTTATCGAACAACCGATATTAATTTTAAAGGTTATGAAAAAGGCGAGTCTGATTATTATCCCAACGGTGTTGAAAGCTTTGACAATATGATTTATATTATCAATCCTGAATTTACTTCCGAGAACGATAAGGATGAATTGATTTTTACCGGTGAGTGGTTCTACTACTACGGTAACGGTGAATACGGCAATGCTCCTAAAAAGGCAGACCTCAAGGCCGGCGATTATTACGGCAAGGACGGTGTGTTCCCGACAGAGTATAATCCATCGGGTGAGGAAACAACAGCCGAATCAACAACAGAGGTTGTAACAGAATCGGAAACAACCGAGTCTGCAACTGATACCCCCGTTGCAACAGAGGGTACAACATCGTCTGCTGAATCTTCGCTTGCTCTTACAGTAAATGCAACATCAAATTACTTCCCAATGGCAAGTGCAAAGTATAATGCAGTTACAAATCAGGTAACGGTTACATATATTATGCAGTCTCCAAAGAATGTGCTCGACACGCAGTGGCACATTTCTTATGACCCTTCAATCCTTTCGGTTGCTGATGTGAATACTGCTAAGTCGGTTTGCCCGACAATGGACGGCAGAGGTGTATATGTAAACTTCAAGAATAAGTCGGAAGGCGTTGGTTATGTAAGATTCGGTGCAAGTAATCTCGGTCTTTATGACTTTAGCGAAAAGACGCTTTTTGCAACAGTTGTTTTTGATGTTAAAGACATTTCAAAGGTTGCACCGGTTTCGACGACGGTTGACCTTGTTGTTGAGGTGCTTCGTGTTTCGGAAGTAAATCCGGACACAGAAATGACTGACGGTTCAAAAGAAGTTATTCTTGTTGATAAAGAAGTAGTTAAGAAAGATCCTGTTGCTGTGGCAGCAAAAAATGGTCTTTCAACTGAGCTTACTCCTTCAACCTATGCAGAACCGACAACAGCCGAGCCTTCAACCGCAGAGTCATCTACTGAGGCTACTAAGGCTACAGAGGAAACGCAGGAATCAACTAAGGATACAATTGCTCCTGTAACTTCACAGGATGCAACATCTGTAACACAGCCTGTAACAAAGAAAATCAGCTCAACATCCGACACTCCGGATACATCTGACAACGGCAACAAGAACAATGCAAACGCTGCTGTTCAAACAGGTGAAGCTCCTCTGGCTGTTGTAATTCTTACACTTCTCATCGGCTCAACTTGTGTAATGTTCGTTCTTCGTAAGAAAGAAGAAATCCTTTAACGGCTGATAAAGACTAATAATTAAGAGGGCTGACCTTTGTTTGGTCAGCCCTCTTTCTGTGCTGTGATTGAGGTTTAAAATTCTGATAAAAATACAAAAAAACAGCTCCACCGTAAATAGTGGAGCTGTTTCGTAATCTGTAAAATCAGTTAGCTCTGGTAACCTTACCTGAACGCAAACAACGGGTGCAAGCATATACACGCTTTGGTGAACCGTCAACAATAGCCTTAACACGCTGTACGTTGGGCTTCCATGTTCTGTTTGATCTTCTGTGTGAGTGAGATACCTTAATACCGAACTTTACATCCTTACCGCAGAATTCACATTTTGCCATGCGTCTGCACCTCCTTAAAGAAAACTAATTCTATTTCTAACTTTGTTATAATAACAGAAAATGAGAGAAAATGCAAGTGTTTTTTGAAAATTTCTTAACTTGTTTTTTGCTCTTGTAATTTTTGACGATATATTATATAATTAGAAATAAATATAGTTACACAATTGTTACCTAAAATTCAGATTTCAGGAGGCTCTTATGCTCTCATTATTACTTAACGGCATCAGAAACGGCAACCTTGATTTCGGCTCGGTAATTGCCGAAATATTGGCTGTACTCGTTATTATATTTTTAATTCTCCCGTTCCATGAATGGGCGCACGCTTTTACTGCGTCACTTCTCGGTGATAAGGCGGTAAAGGGCAGAGGCAGACTTTCGATTAATCCGCTCAGCCACATTGACCCTATGGGTGCTTTGTGTATGCTTTTGTTCGGATTCGGTTGGGCAAAGCCTGTTCCGATTGATCCGAGAAATTTTAAAAATCCTAAAGTTGGTATGGCAATCACCGCAATTATGGGTCCGATTGCAAATATCGTTGCGGCTTTTGTCGGACTCCTCATTTATTATCCGATTATCCTTTTTACAGGCGCATTTCCGCTTTCGACAATCGGAGGATATGTTGTTCAATTCTTGAGCTTCTACATTTCGTGCAATGTCGGACTTGCTGTGTTCAACCTTATACCGATTCCTCCTCTTGACGGCTCAAAGGTTCTGTTCGTATTTTTACCCGACAAGGCTGTTGAATTCTTTTACAGATATCAGATGTACTTTTTTATTGGTCTTTTTGTTCTCTTGTATGTGGGAATTCTCAACACTCCGATTAACTGGCTCAGCAATCAGATTCTTGACTTCATCAGCTGGCTTGCAAGCCTGCCGTATATGCCGTTTGTCGGTTGATTTCAAAATCATTCGTAACATCAAATCATAACTGAAACTTATTTATGGAAACACAACAACTTCAATATAAGCTGTCGGCATTTGAAGGTCCTCTTGACCTTTTGCTGACGCTGATTTCTAAAAACAAAATAGATATTTACGACATCAGCATTTCCGAATTGCTCGACCAGTACATGGAGCAGATTAATATGATGCAGGAAAATCAGATGGATATCGCATCTGAATTTCTGACAATGGCGTCAAGGCTTGTTTATATCAAGTCTGTAATGCTCCTGCCAAAATATGAGGAAGAGGCTGAAGAACTCAAGAAAGAACTTTCGGGACAGCTTCTTGAATATGCCGTTTGCCGTGAAATGGCGGCAAAGCTGGGCGATATTTATGACTTTGACAGCTTTTACCGAGATGCATCTCCTGTTGAATTTGACCTGACATATAACCGAATTCATCCGAGTGAGGATATTGCAAAGGCATATGTCAGCGCAGTCGGACGGGGCAAGCGTAAGCTTCCGCCGTCAAAAGACGCTTTTTCGGGCATTGTGTCGCATAAAATCGTGTCGGTAAACAGTAAGATTATCCATCTTATGAGAAGGCTCTGGCACGGCAAAAGGCTTGAATATCACGAAATTTTTGAGGTGTGCGAGGGCAAAAGCGACCTTGTGGCAACATTTCTTGCAACGCTGGAGCTGGTAAAGGGCAAGCGTATCAGAATTGATGGCAGCGGTGAAAATGCCGTTGTTCATATGATTGAGGATAAAAACGCAATGCCTTTGCCACAGGTTGACGAGGACGAAAACAATGAAAATGAGGAGGTGCAGTAATGGCTGTTGAAAATATTCGTGGTGCGATTGAGGCGATTTTGTTTGCAAACGGTGCGTCGGTTGAATTTTCCCGAATAGCGCAGGCACTTGAAATTTCCGAAAAAAAGGTTAAAGAGCATATTTCTGCACTGATTGATGATTATGAGGCGTCAGGACGGGGCATAACTATAATATTGCTTGACAATTCCTGTCAGATGGTTTCAAAAAAGGAATTTGCTCCGCAGATTCGCACCGTTATGGACTTGAGAAGAAACACTCCGCTTTCACAGGCGGCTCTTGAGGTTCTTGCAGTTGTTGCGTACAATCAGCCTGTTACAAAGGCTTTTGTCGAGCAGGTGCGTGGTGTTGACTGCAGTGGTGTAATCGGCAGTTTGACAACAAAGGGACTTGTTGAAGAAAAGGGCAGACTTGAGCTACCCGGCAGACCGTTGCTTTACGGCACAACCGAAAACTTTTTGCGTTGCTTTAACATTTCAAGTCTTGACGAACTTCCTCCGCTCCCCGAGAGTGATGAGGACAAGGAGTCCGAAGAAAACGGTGAAGAACAGGAAAAGACTGAAAACGGCAACGAGCAGATTGATTTGTTTGCCGATCAGCCTGTTGACAGGCAGTAAAATTTAGGGGGAATTCCCTTTGCTTTGGCTATATATCCTACTCGGAATTGTGCTGTTTATTGCGCTTGTGATGTTTATTCCGATTACTTTGCGTGCATCATATAAAGAGGAGTTTTGGTGCGCCGTGTATATCGGATTTGTAAAGCTTCAGCTTGTGCCGGCAAAACCCAAAAAGGAAAAGAAGAAGAAAAAAGCAAAAAAACAAACTCAGAAAACCGAACGACCTAAAAAAGCGACAGAAAAAAAGCCGAGCCTTATAAAAAAATACGGTATTGAGTGGCTTTTGAACCTGATAAAAAAAGTTGCAGAGCTTGCAGTATCTGCATTGCAGGACTTTTTCAGCCACATACTGGTTAAAAAATTGTCGCTGAGTATCAGCGTTGCAGGTGACGATGCGGCTGACACGGCTATAAAATACGGCAAATACTGTGCCGTTGTTTATCCGGCAGTAGGCACAATTGTCCGTGTTGTAAAATGCAAAGGCTACGGAGTTGACATAAATCCGAATTTTTCGGAAAAAGCAGAAACAGAAATTAACTTTGACTTTGCCGCAAGAATTTTCGCATTCCGACTTATCGGTCTTGCCGTTAAGCACGGAATCAAGGGGATTAAACTTCTTGCAGAAGTTAAAAATGATTGATATAAATATTGTTGAAAAAGGAGAATGGCTATGGAACATCCTATCGGCAGTTTAATGGATACCACAATGGAAAAAATCAAGGAAATGATTGATGTCAATACTATTATCGGCGAGCCTATAACTTCGCCTGACGGCACACTCATCATTCCTGTTTCAAAGGTAAGCTACGGTTTTGCGGCAGGCGGTTCGGATCTGCCTACCAAAAAGGAAAACAAAGACTGCTTTGGCGGCGGCAGCGGTGCAGGTGTGACAATTCAGCCTGTTGCATTTCTTACCGTTTATCAGGGTGATGTAAGACTTGTTTCCGTTGACAGGGAAGAAGGTACAGCCGACAAGCTCGTTAATATGATTCCCGATGTTCTTAAAAAAGTAAAGGGAGTTTTCAAAAAGGATAAGAGCGAATCCGCAGACGATTTTTCCGAAATCACACAGGACGATATTGACGGCTGATTCGTAATATTGCAACACCCCTCGGCATAGATTTATGCAGGGGGTGTCCTTATGAAAAAAATAATCTCGCTTGCGGTGTGCTTTGTTATGCCGTTTGTGCTTATGGGTGCTAAAAATGCGGGGGATACTCCTCCCACAACTTCTGCACAGGCATTTGTCCTTTATTGTCCCGATAACAACACGGTTATCTGCTCAAAAAATGCAGATGAAAGAATGAAGCCTGCGAGCACCACAAAGATTATGACATCTCTCATAACGCTTGAGGAGGCGGCTTCCTGTAACAGCGAAGTAACCTTCAAACAGGATATGGTTGCCGAGGGCAGTTCGATGTATCTTAAAGTCGGTGAAAAAGTCCGACTTTCGGACCTTGCGTCAGGAATGATGATGGCGTCGGGTAATGATGCGGCGAATGCGGCGGCATATACGATTTCGGGCAGTCCCGAAAAGTTTTCACAACGAATGAATGAAAAGGCAAAGCAAATCGGTATGACGAATACCAATTTTGTAACGCCGAGCGGACTTGACGATGACAACCATTACTCAAGTGCAAAGGATATGGCTCTGCTTATGTCATATGCACTTGAAAATGACGATTTTGCAAATCTTACGGCTAAGAAGAGCGTGACCGTTGAATTTCTTGAACCGAAATCAAAGAAAACCGCATATGCAAATCATAACAGGCTTTTGTCGCTTTATCCCTACTGTACAGGCGGAAAAACAGGCTATACAACGGTGGCAGGGCGGTGCCTTGTTTCCTCTGCAAAAAAAGACGGTGTAACGCTTGTGTGCGTCACTCTGAATGACCGCAACGATTGGAATGACCATATTTCTCTTTATGATTACGCTTTTGAAAAGTACAGGGGAGTTGACTGCAAGGACGCTGACTTTTGTGCCGATATTCCGTGCGTGGGCGGTGATAAGGACAGCGTAACGGTTACAGGTGAGAAGAACAACACAATCGTTTTAAAGCGTGAGGACTGCGATAAAATCAAGAAAAAAATCTTCATAGACAGCTTTTTGTATGCTCCGATTGAAAAGAACGAATCGGTCGGCAGAATTGAATACACACTCGGCGGAAAGCTGCTTTATAAATGCAACATTGTTGCAGGCGAAAAGATTAAATCGGATAAAAAGAGTGTGTCAATATTTTCGGCAATAGGAAATCTGTTTTCGTGACAGCTTAAATATACAGAAAATTTTAATAAAAAGGAATTTACATATGGCTAAAATTGAACCTATAAGACTTCAGAAATTCATAGCGCAATGCGGTATTGCATCAAGGCGAAAGGCCGAGGAGCTTATTCTCGGCGGTCATGTCAAGGTGAACGGCAAAACCGCAATTCTCGGCGATAAGGTTCTTCCTACAGACAAGGTGTTTGTAAGAGGCAAGAGGATTGTTGTGCCGAAGGGCGGTAATTACCGATATATTATGCTAAACAAGCCCCGTGGATTCATTACCACAATGAATGATGAGCGTGGCAGAAAGTGTGTTGCACAGCTTGTTGAGAATGTCGGCGAGCGAGTTTATCCGATTGGCAGACTTGACAAAGACAGCGAGGGTATGCTTGTTTTTACAAATGACGGTGACTTTGCAAACAAGGTTATGCACCCGAAAAACAATGTTTACAAGATTTACAGAGTAACCGTTCGACCGTCAATTGACGAGGATCAGCTTGTAAAGCTTGAAACAGGCGTTGAGCTTGACGGCAGGAAAACCGCTCCTGCATATGTCCATGTAATTCACAAGGAGCAGGGCAGAGTAGTTCTTGAAATGATTCTTCACGAGGGTAAGAACCGTGAAATCAGAAGAATGTGCGAGGCTGTCGGGCTTGAGGTTGCAAGACTCAAACGCACCCAGATTGGCGGAGTAAAAATGGGTATGCTCAAACAGGGCGACTGGAGAGATTTGACCGAACAAGAGGTTAAAAAACTGCTTGCAAACCCGTTTTTAAACGGCAAACAGCTTTAATTTTCCGTTTTTGAAAAATACTTCCGAAACGGTCAATCAAACTATTTGTTAATTTGACAATAAATTAAAGGTTTTCACGGAATAACTATTAAATGTGTTCAAAATTGAAATAGTACAGCGTGTTTTTCTTGTACTTTTGAAGATTATAGAGTATAATGTATGTGTAGAAAATTAGTATGCACGCTCAGTTTTCGTGCATATTCAATACATGGTATTGGAGGATTTTAAGATGAGTATTGAAAAGATCAATCAGGCAAAGGCTGAAATTGCCGCAACTTCCGCTTATAAGACAATTACGGCGTTTTTTGATGCAGACAGCTTTTGTGAAATTGATGCCTTTGCAAAATCCGGTGAAGGTTTTGCCGAGGTTGTTGCAGGCTTTGGAACAGTAGAAGGTATGCCTGTTTATGCGTTTGCGCAGAACAGCGACATTTGCGGCGGTGCCATGAGTAAGGCACAGGCTGCCAAGCTTAAAAAGCTGTATGGTCTTGCACTCAAGACAGGCGCTCCTGTTGTAGGTTTCTATGACAGCGTTGGCGGCAGACTTAATCAGGGTACAGAGCTTCTCGCAGGTTGCGGTGATGTTCTCAATGCGGCTGCGTCACTTTCCGGTGTTGTACCGCAGATCTCGGTTGTTCTCGGCACTTGCCTTGGAACAAACGCTCTTAACGCCGCAAGCGCAGACATCGTTATCATGAGCAAAGACGCACAGCTTTCGCTTTCGGTAACAGGCAAGCATTCCGACGCCGCTTACAATGCTGAAAACGGTATTGCCTCAATCGTTTGTGACGATGCAGACAAGGCAATCAAGGCTGCAAAGGAACTTATCCTTTATCTTCCGTCAAATAACCTCACAATGGCTCCTCAGTCGTTTGAAGAAGCTCCGGCAGAGGACGGTTGCGGTTGTGTAGTCAGCAGAACAGTTGACGGCAACAGCATTGTAAAGCTCTTCAATGATTACGGCAAGGAAGCAAATGTTCGTTTTGCAAGACTCGGCGGTCAGGTTGTA
>OGZL01001553.1_pt1 | contig 17840 bp, 14 predicted proteins | sample 1576761 | NCBI WGS metagenome assembly OGZL01 (sample SAMEA3541595, study PRJEB24748) | human gut metagenome | biome: human gut; feature: human-associated habitat; material: faeces | place: China | collected 2012
CCCGGAGGGGCAGGTTACTTACCTATTAAAATAGACGGCTGGGCTACCTACCAGCTCTAGTACAATTTGTACATTGCGTTTTTATCTTTGCAATCCTATTTTATCATATTTTAATTATTTCTCTACTACACAATAACAAACACCTTCAGGTGCTTTTATAGGATCATCTTTATAATAAGCATTATAATTAGATATGTATTTTTCTGTCATTGTTTGATGATTTTCATGTTGAATGATTGTAAGATGGCATTGATTGAGTATCTCTTTAAGTTCAGCAAAACTATATTTTGCTTTCATTGATTCATTTGCTATTTTTGCCAACATTTCATTGATTTTTGCTTCTTTACTTTCTTGAATACTTGGATAATCAAAAACAAGACGACTACCCTTTAAGAGATATTTAGATAATTGTTTTAACATCTTTTTAAATTCATCTTTTGTAAGATAATAACTTAGTCCTAACATACTACTGATTGAGAGTTGGTCTTCTTGATAATCACTTTGTAATAAAGTATTAATCCAGTTTTCTTGACTTAAATCAATTGATAAGAATTGAATATTTTCAATATCAACATCTTTACATCTTTGTCTTTTATCTTCAATTACTTCTTTTTTATCAATTTCAAAAACATGCATTTGATTTTGATAATAATATGCAAACGAATCATACCCCGATGCAAAATCTAAATACTGCTTACATCCCTTTTCTTTCATCTCTTCAATCGCTTCTTTACAAAAAGCACTTCTTAGTAAAACAGAAGGTGATAGTTGATGATCTACAATCCACTTTAATGCTTCTTCCTTACTTCCTTTAAAATTAGGATTAAAAAATGAAATGCCTTGTGACATACTTAACCTAATCATTTCATATTCTTTTTTTGTAATTAATTTTGTTGAAAGAGGATCATCAAAAATTTTAATATCCTTACTTTTTTGATGATACGCTCTTGCAAACAAACTTACTAATGCTGTCATATTTTGTTCCATAAAAGCTGCTCCTCAATTCGACGTCAGTTGCGTTGATCGTAACGCCCTTCTGAACAACCGAATCACTTGCACCATAGATATTTGCCACATGAGAACCGTGCGCATTGATGGTGATATTGCCTCCAACGTTGCCGCGAAGCGCTCCGTAAATCTCAGGAAGATCATATGTAGTGGGTTTCGTGTTTCTATCCCAGCCCCAGACGTTCTCATAAGCATCAATCGTAATATTGCCGCCAATCGCATAATTACCGATAGCACCCGGCATAGTCGCAAAGGAATGACCCGCGCCAATGATCGGCCAGTTGCTGTTCAAACGCAAAATACGGTCGGTATTTTCGTACTTCGGCGAACCGGCTATGATATGCAGATCTCCGCGAATGATGGATTCATCAACAGGCGCTTCCGTACCGACAATGCCCAGTACCTCCCCCCGCACGGATATCGAGCGTTACATTTCCTTTCATTTCGCAGCCGTATGTGCCTTCAATGGCGGGGCTTGCTTCGCTGTTTTTGTTGTCATAAATCAGCGTAGCATTGCCGCCGACATAGACATCGGGCACATTCCTGCCGTTGCCACTGCTGCCATCGCCTTTCATACAGCCGGGGTTCAGATGGTTGCCACTCTGCATTTTAATATTACCTGTGATTTCCAGATAGGTGTCACCCTCAACCGATCCCTGATATGAGCCACCAATCACATCGTGCAGACCGCTGGCAGAGGATGGATTGATATAACCTGTTGCTGCAATAACAACATATGTACTGTTTACCGTAGTTTTGTAGCCGCCTCCGTAAAGTGTTTCGCTCAAATGAATCTGACCATTTTCTGTGAAGATCGTTCGATATCCATTACAGAACAGTCTGCTGCCGGTCACATTAACATTATCAAAGGTGCAGTCTCCGCTGAGAATACCATAAAAAGGAAATTTGAGTTTCTTCATTTCCCCGTCTTCGCTCTTTACGGTAATATGCTTGCCATTCACACCAAAGGATGTAGTAGAGCTTCCTCCGGAAGCACTTGGTGCATTTACATCTGCTTTTAGCACAATGGTTGCTTCAGTCTCAGTGCTTGCTTGGATGTTATTTAACGCATCTATGAGTTCACTGTCGCTGGATACTTCATAGTTTGTCTCCGCAATCGGTGCGATTGCATCTTCTTCTGATAACGCCTCTTCACTTACTTCGCTGAACGTTTCAGATGAGTCTTCTGTTTTTGCATGTTGTTCATCCTCAGTGTCGAAGGACGCGTCTGCTTCGCCGGGCTTGCCGCCGCTTTCAACGCCTTCTTCCTGAGAACTCAACTCTGTCGTATCGTCAGACACTTCACATATCGTTTCAGTAGATGGTTTATTCGTTTCTTCCGATTTCGCAAATGCGGTGGTCTGCATCATGGTTAAAACCATCATAGTAGCCATGATGCCTGCCATAATTCGTTTTTTCATTTTATCACCTGTTTCATAATGTTATCATACCCTGCAGATACAGCTGCCAGAGGTGTATTCTCATTTATTTCATAAATCGCTTCCAAAAGGGGATTGCTCCACCTGACCCTTAGGAGTTCTCCCTGCAATTCGGTAGCACTTGGTATCCTCTGATACCAGATGACCGCTTGACGCTGTAACTACGGGCATTCTATGAATTGAGCGGATGCTTCTTTCTACCTTAGCCGGTGCTCCGTATCCACTTGTGGAATGGCATCAGTTAGCAGAATGTTAGCAGCTTAAAATCAATAGAATTGTCTAACCGCCCCAACCTTCTCGTTGGAGAATTGGATACTCGAATGTGTCGGCATTAGCCAATAAGAAATCCATGTCCCGCAAATCTGTCGGACGTGGATTTCTACTTTTTGCAAATCATCCCTTAAGCAACAGGGCTGCGTTTCATATTTCTTTAGCAAAAGACCCTGCGAGCTAATAACCCGCAGAGCCATAAAACCGTAAAGCCATCTAAGTGGTTATCTATCTTGCAGTAGAAACACTACCTGCAAGCCATCCCTTGACGGTTTCAATGTTGACCTTGATGATTTCCGCTATCTCCTCGGCACTCATCTTCCTGTCAGCGAGAGAATATGCTACCGCTTTTTTCTCTTCCATTCTTCCTTCCTCTACGCCTTCCAGACGCAGGGCTTCCATTTCCTTGCACATATGTTCCACCCCTTTCTCGGTCTCTTTCAGTTCGTGCACGCGGTCGGCCAAGGCTCCCGCCTGCATCTCCTTCACTTCCTTCACACGGAAGTCGTGCATCAGTCTTCCAAGCTCGCCGCCATCGTTCTTGCTGGAATCCACGTAGATGAAGTGTTCCTCGTCCCCGAACTCCTTGCCGTTCTCGCGGATTATCCGGTCGATGTGGGCTATCGGGAGTCCGCATCCAAGCGCGTCCTTCAAGGTGACAAATATCACGTAGGTCTCCGGGAGCTTATCGAAGTTCTTTCCCGTATCCAGTACATTCGAGTCCATCATCCCAAGATGGTATCTGGCACGTTTCGGGTGCGCTCCCTCATCGTCCTGCTGTATCTCGACGTTGAAGACGCGCCCGCTTCCATCCTTTGCCACGCAGTCCAACACGACGCCCCTGCCGTGCATGTTTCTGAAATCCATCTGCGTCTCATTGTCGATGACGGTCAGCTCTTTGTCTTCCAGAATGATTCTAAGGACATACTCGCAGGCATTCTTATCCTTGAATACGTTCCGCGCGAGAATATCGCTCATCACGGTCAGGTTCTTAATCGTTTCCTTGTATCTCTCCTTATGCAAAAGCATCGTTTCTTCCTGATTCATCGGTGTTAACCACCTCCTGTTCGACTCACAAGAAGGTATCAACCATCTTGCTATATATATATTTTACAAGAAAGCCGGTAAACATTCAAGACTTGTATTTTCCCCGCCGAAAGGACAAAATCCTGCGGCTTGCGCGGAGTGGCCGGGGTCTGGGGCAGCGCCCCATTTCAGCAATCTCCGTGCATATAATGAGCGGTCGCGGTGCCCGGCGGGAAAGCCCCTCGCTTTTCCTGCGTCCGGCGCATCGCGGCAGCGAAGGCGAATGCACGGGAGTCGGAGCCGGTCAACTTTTCCGTTCCAAATGTTTCCGTCAATCCGCCTGCGGATTTATGAAAGATTTGTGGGCGGGATGGTTGAGGGGCGAATCCCTCTACCCGGACGAGAAAAGGGTCAACGTTCGCAAATAGGCGCAAATGGGTTCATTTGATGCTAAATGGTGTCTTTTTCTATCATCGGCATCCGTGCATTTGGCAGTTTCTACCTGCATGTTCGTGTATAGGGCAGAGGGATAGAAAAATAGCCTGCGTTATAATCTGTCCCCAAGGAGACGGCATTCTTGCCGCTTCAAAAAGCAGGAAATCGGAAAAGAAAGGATGATGCCACATGGCTCAGGATTTCGGCGATGACATGGGAAACGCCCTCCTAAACTTCGTCACAAGGCAGACGGAGAACTACTTGCGGTTCGGACGTGGCAGGGAACGTGCTTTCGACTGGTGGCAGCGCCATTATAAGAAGGAGGGGAACACTCCCGAAGCCGCAAAAGCAATGGCTGAGAAGCAATCCTCTCGTGAGCAGGTGGTCGTGCCCTTTGGTACTTCCGAGGAAGCCGCCTACTATGCGCAGGTATGCCGCGAGAATGGTACCTATGCCGCCGCCTACATGGACAAACAGGGAAACGGATTCCTTGCCTTTGCCAAGGAGGATGCTAAGACCGTCGCAGGGTATGCCCCGCAATTTAAGGACGTGATGGCGCGTCTTGATGAGCAGCGTATCACCGACGCGCTGAATCACGCGGAACCCGTGGATAAGAAGACCATGGATTCCCTCACGGAGCTAACAGGCTATCCCGACCTTCCGGCGGAAGACGTAACGGTCATTCCGGTCACCATCCGTTACAAGGACGCGCCAGACAAGACTTACGATGTGCTCTTTAGCGAGCAGGATACCGAAAACCTCAATATCGACGATTCGATTTTCTTCTCCGGATACTCCCACAAGGAGCTTACCGAGATGGTTGGTCGTGAGACCCATGAGGATTTCGATGTGATTTCCGTCGGTGCCCCCTACAAGGTTCATGCAACTCAGGTGAAAACCGATGCCCCGGAAAAGACCTATGACGCGCCGGGAAAGGATGCACCTACCCGTAGCAATAAGGTTGCCACACTTCGTCCCGAGGACACCGCCATCCATACCCAGAACATCCGAAACGCTGCCCAAAAGGCAAGGGAAGACTGCACGGACTTTTCCGACTTCGAGCGCAAGATGAACGCGCAGGGCTTCGGCGTGACCGAAACCAACAAGGGCGAGGTCATGGCCTACGAGCCTGCAAGTCTGAATAAGGACGGTTCGGTACCGGCGTATGAGCGCGGTCGCGACTGGCCGGTCTCTGCGGAGACGTTAAAGAACCGGTACGAGCTCGATGTGACCCACAACTGGTTCGAGCAGAATACCCCGAAGGACGCTGGCACCCTCCCGGATGGAGACCTTGCCATGCAGAATGCGCGTCTGACGCAGGAGCAGATGCGTGACGAACAACAGATGCTAGAGCCGGTTGCATCCGACGGTTCCATGGATAACGACGGGCGCACGCCCGACCCGAACTCCGGCATTGAGAGCCACGATGGCGCAGATACCGATTCCCGCACCGCCGTCATGGACGCGGAGCAGACCGGAAGCGAGATTCGCCCCTCCGACATTCGCGAGGAGCAGCAATATGATTCCGAGTCCTATTCCCTCACGGGGGAAGCACGGGATATGACCGCTGCCAAGAACCAGATGGATACGGAGACGAAGGCGCAGGAAACCACGCGGGAGCATGGTTCGAGCCTGCCCTTTATACCCATTAACGGCGAAGACGCATTGTAAGGAGATAAACCATGACCCTCAAAGACAAATTGCCGGACAGGCTGAAATGCTCCCCGCTTCTTACCATGGAGTCGGACAGCGATATCGAGACCATCGCAGAATCCATCGTGAACCTTTCCGATTCAGATGGGGACTTCTTTAAGAAGACGGAAAAACTTCTTCTGATGGCAGCCCTTGGATATTTAAGGGACTGGTGCGAGCCTTCCCAGCGTACCATCGGGAACCTCATCTCCCTCCTCGATGCCGCCCTGCCAAAGGACAATGAGACCCATACCACCCTCGACAACCTTTTCTATGAAATGAAGTCCGGGTGCAAGCGCGTGAAATCGGAAGATGGCATCACGACCCTCTGGGAGCCTTCCGCCCTTTCCCGGTGCGACGGTCTCACTCCGCGCGATTCCAACGGTATTGATGTGTCCGAGGACTTTTCGCTCACCTGCTATGAAGGATTCCGCCACGCGGCCACACGAGAGACGCGCACGAGTATTGTGACCACGCTCCTGCTTGTGCTGGAAGAAGTGGAAAAGGAGGATGTATATGGCAAATAGCGCGAACCCGGAAATCAATAAGAAGATTGCCACCTCGGCGCTCGGCACCCTCGTCATCGCCACGGTCTTCTTCTATCTCGGTGACCGTTATGCCGAAACCCTCGTCACCTATCCGGGGCAGATTTTCGACCATCTGGGCGATGCCATGCTCACCATGTGGGAGACCATAAGGGTCTCCCCCTTCACCCTCGATATGACCAGTAACTCCCTGCTGTTTGGCGGGGCTTGCTTTCTCATTATCTGGATGATTTGGCTTCGCTACGTGGCGTTCATCGGAAACTATCGTTCCGGCGAAGAATCCGGTTCCGCCCGCTGGGGCACTGTGAAGGAAGGAAAAAAGTTTAAGGACTTGCAGACCGAAGATAACAATCTTCTCTTCACCAAGAACTTCGGCCTTGCCCTGCACCGTCCCAAGTTCGACCCGGAATATGACCGCAACCTAAACGTCCTCGTGGTCGGCGGCTCTGGCTCCGGTAAGACCTTTAACTACGTGACCCCGAACATCTGCCAGCTCAACACCAGCTACTTCGTCACCGACCCAAAAGGTACCCTTCTTAAGGATGCCGGATACCTGTTCACGGACAACGGCTATAAGCTCAAGAGCTTCAATACCATCAACCTTGATGAGTCCATGCACTACAACCCGTTAAAGTACGTGAAGACGGATACCGATATCCTCTCCTTTGTGAACTGCTTCATTATGAACACGAACCCCGAGGGAAAATCGAGCGGTGACCCGTTCTGGGAGAACGCGGAGAAGATGCTCTACACGGCGCTCATCGCCTTGTTACGCGATTGGTTCCCGGCGAAGGACTACAACATGTCCTCGCTTCTCACGCTCCTCTCCCTTGCGGAAGCACGAGAGAACGATGAGAACTTCAAGTCCGCTCTTGACCTCATGTTCCTCCAAATCGAGGAGGGCAAGAAGTACAAGCAAAGCGACGGCTCTTCTCCTGATGCTGCGGAAAATGCCGGTCTCTCAAGGAGCTTTGGCACCAAGCAGGCAGATAACGGCTGGTCTTGGGTGCCCAGTAAGTTCAAGCGCAACTCCGACGGCGTGAAGCCCGCCGACTGCGGGGGACTTTCCGCCGACGAGGACTTCGCCCTGATGAACTACAAGAACTTCAAGGTGGCCGCAGGCAAGACCTTAAAATCCATCCTCATTTCCTGCAACGTGCGCCTTGCGCCCATCGCGACGGATGGCGTGCGCGAGCTTTTGACCTATGACGAGATGGAGATTGACACCCTTGGTGACCCGGATGCGAAGGTGGCGATTTTCGGCATCCTCTCCGATACCGACAAGACCCTCAGCTTCCTGTTCGCCATCCTCATGTGGCAGACCATCGACCAGCTGTGCCGAAAAGCCCTTTCGGATTATGGCGGGAAACTCCCGACCCCGGTGCATTTCATCTTCGATGAGTTCGCCAACATCGGCACTATCCCGCAGATTGAGGAGACCATCGCGGTCACCCGTTCCCGTAACATCGGCATCACCATCATCCTGCAATCCATGAGCCAGCTGGAAAGCAAGTACGATAAGAAGGCGCAGACCATCATCGACTGCTGCGACTCGACGCTCTTCCTCGGTGGCAAGTCTAACTCCACCAACAAGGAGATTGCGGAGATGATTGGCAAGCAGACCATCCATCAGATGACTTACAACGAGTCCACGGGGCAGTCCTCAAGCGCCAGTAAGAACTTGCAGATTCAGGGTCGTGACCTTATCGACGCAGCAGAAATCGGCAAGATGAGCCGCCTAAAGGCAATCCTGCTCATCGCCGGTACCAACCCGCTCATGGATGATAAGTATGACCCCCACGCCCATAAGCGATACCGCTATATCGTGGATAAGCGCAACTGGAAGCGGTTGCATAAGAACTCCTTCGATTTCGAGCGGTATCTGAAAAACGGCTGCGAGCCGTACACCCCCGATGAGGATATGGGTGCGGAGTTCACAGCGTGGAAGTGGGCGGCATGGAAAAAATCAAGGAAAGGGCTTCTGGGCAAATTGCTAAACCGGTAGTCACTTATAATTAAGAGAAATGCCACGCGAAAAAGGCAGAAAGGGGACGAATGGAGGAAGGAACTTGGAAACACTCGTCAAACTCGCCGCCCCGGCGATAGGAACCGCTGCGGGCGCATTCACCGTCGTGGGAATCATCTATCTTGGGATGACCCTCGCGGGACTTCTTCGCGGCGGGGGCGGGGAGATACGGAAAGCCGTTGCAATCATCGTCGCGGGACTTACCTGTATCGCCTTTGCCCATCTGTACGGTTACTAGAAAACAAGTAAACAAGAAAGGAATCAACCATGCTGGAAAACGTGAAAAACCTTCTCTCTGATGGTGTGACCGCCCTCGGCGGCATCCTCATCGTCTTCGGCCTTGTGAACCTTGGTCTTACCATCAAGGACGGTATGCAGGGCGGCGGCGGTCAGCTCTCCGGTGCCCTCGCCATGATTATCGGCGGTGCCATCGTCGTGGGTGCTGCCGTGTACTTCAAGACCGGTATCAACTGGGGTTCCCTCGCGGGTTAGAAAGGAGCGATATCTCACATGCTCTCTGTAGCAGTACACAAGGATATCGCCGAGTATCAGCCCAAAATCGTAGGCAAGATGACCATGCGCACCCTGGTATCCATCACGGGTGCGCTTTCTGTCTCGGTACTTGCCGGGCTTTACATCTACTTCGTTTTGGGGCTGAACGTCAGCGATTGCACCTATTTTATCTACGCCGTCTCGTTGCCGTTTTGGTGCGTGGGCTTCGTGAAGCCCTGCGGGATGCCCTTCGAGCAGTTTGCGCCGCTTTGGCTTAAGGCAAACTTCACGAACGACCGCATCTTCTACAAGCCGTCCATGCGTCTTGCGGGACTTCTCTCTGAGTCGGAAAACAGCAAGCAGAAAGGAACTATCTATGGAAAACACTACCGAAAGCAGGGAAACCTTCGCGGCATCGAATCCTACTCCCCAAGGGCAGGACGGGTCATCTCTTAACGCCGCATTTGACGTGGACGCGTTCGTCCACGCATCCGGTGACGGGTTCGGGAACACCGCGCCCCTGCGCTCCGATACCGGCGCTATCGACATGGATGCCATCTCTCAGGTCGCACACGTCACGCAGGGTGCCGGAAAGCTGACCCGAAAGGAGAAGAAGCACGCCAAGCGCGAGATGAAGCGCAGGAAAAAGGAAGCCAAGAAGGCCGAGAAGGAAGCGAAAAAGACCTACAGCTCCATCAAGTCCCAGTTAAAGGACAGGGACAAGGAGCTGTCCGATAAGATGGCCGATGCCAGAAAGAAGCGTGACTCCGCGAAAGACGTGGTGAACTACATCGGCTACAACAAGATGTATCAGGACGGCATCTGTGAGGTGGAGGAGGGAATGTTTTCCTCTTCCATCGCCTTCGATGACACCAGTTACCACTCGGTGCGCGATGAGCAGCAGAAAGCCATGTTCTCCGCCATCACCCGCCTTTACGACCAGTTCGGTGCGGATACGCTCGTGCAGATGAGCGTCATCAACACGCCGCTCCTCAAGGAAGAGGTCGGTCACCGCAAGTTCTTCGACCCGGAGCGTCAGGCAAACGATGCTGCAAGGAACGACGCGCAGGTGTTCAACAACATCCTGAACGATAAGGTGAAGGAGGGGGTCAGCAACATCCGCAGGAACCGCTACCTCACCTATTCCGTGACGGCAGACACCGCAGAAGATGCAGCGCGTCAGCTCTCCCGTATCGAGGTCGAATCCTCCCGCATCCTAAACTCCATCGGCAGCAAGGCACACCTTATGAACGGCACCCAGCGCCTTTCTGTCATCCATTCACTCTTAAACCCCTATAAGCCGTTCCTGTTCGATTACCAGCGCGATATTTCCGCCAAGCGCTTACAGACTACCAAGGACTGCATCGCACCGACGCAGATTGATTTCCGCCCGGACGGCCACTATAACGACTGCGTAAAACTCGATAACGGGGTCTACGCACAGGTACTCGTGATGAAGAAGTTCGGCTCGGAACTTTCCGACCGCGCACTTGCCGACATGGCAGACCTTCCTATCCCCATGGCTATCACGTGGTACGTGCAGCCCATGGATAAATCCAAGGCTATCAATTACGTGCGCACCCGTTCCGCATGGATTGACAAGGAAATCATCGAGGAACAGCGCTCGGCAGTGAACAAAGGCTATGACTTCTCCATCCTCCCGCAGGAGCTGAAATACTCCAAGGAGGAGACGGAGGACGTGCTCGACCACTTGCAGAACAAGAACCAGCGTCTCTATGTCTTCACGGGGCTTGTCTACACTTACGCGGAGAGCAAGGAAGCGCTGGATACGCAGGTACTTCGCATCATCTCCACGGCACGTCAGAACTCCATCGAGCTTGACACCTATGACTATCGCCAGCGTCAGGGACTTAATTCCATCCTCCCGCTCGGCCATAACCACGTGGAAATCTCCCGCATGTTCACCACGGCGCAGGTTTCCATCCTCGTTCCGTTTGCCACGCAGGAGCTTGACGATGCGGGCGGCAACTTCTACGGTCAGAACAAGCACAGCCGCAACCTCGTGGTCTGCAACCGCAAGAAGCTCACCTCGCCGATGGGCTTCGTCTGCGGCAAGACCGGCTCCGGTAAGGGTATGTTCACCAAGACCGAGATGACGGGCACCATCTTCTCCAATCCGACGGACGAGATTTACGTCATCGACCGTGCAGGCGAGTACACCGCTATCGCCGAACGCTACGGCGGTAGCACCTACCACTTCGGCGTGGGTACCGGAACCCATCTGAACCCCTTCGATACGGTATCCGTGGAACACATGACGAGAAACGAGCAGATTGCGTTCAAGGTGGACGCGATGTTAGCTCAGGCGGGCGCTTCCGCTGCCGAAGCCGGGTCGAACTTCTCTGAGGTTGACCAGTCGCTCGTACAGCGCTGCACCGAGCTTGCCTTCCAGAAGGCCGCAGAGCGCGGAGACAATCTTCCGCCGACCTTACAGGACTTCTACGATGCCGCGAACGAGCAGCCGGAGGAGCAGGCACAGGTCATCGCACTCCGTTACGAGCGATTCGTGAAGGGTTCCATGAACTTCTTCAACCATCAGAGCAACGTCGATTTCAACACCCGCATCGTGGACTTCAACCTGAAAGACCTGCCGGATTCCATGCTGGTCTTCGCCCTCATCAATGTCTGCGAAGCCGTCCGCAACCGCATGTACTTCAATGCAAAGCGAAACGTCCGCACATGGCTCTACGTCGAGGAGATGCAGAGTATGTTCGCGTACCCGACGGTACTTAACTACTTCTCCCGCTTCTCGAATGAGGGTCGAAAATTCGGACTTTTGCTGACAGGTATCAGTCAGAACGCCACGGCGATGCTCGCCAACGAAGCGGCGCGAAATATCGTCCTTAACGCGGACTTCCTCATGCTTCTCAAGCAGTCCCCGCTCGACCGCATGAAGTGGGCGGAACTTCTGAACCTGTCCGAGCAGGAGGAGGAATGCATCGACGAGTCCGCAGAGCCGGGTGACGGCCTGCTCATCGCAGGAAACGCCCGCGTGCCGATTCGCGGCAAGTTCCCGTCCGGCAATGTCCTCTATGACCTGTTCTCCACGAACCCCAATGAGACGAAGAAGACGGGGCTTGGGGACAAGAAAGATGCAAAACCCGTTATCTGATAACCCAGCAAGAAGACCCCGGAAAGGACGGTGAACGTCAGATGAAGGCTTCGGATTTCACGACCGGCGGAAACGACCGTGAGAAAGCCATGAGTAATCTCCTCAAGACCGAAAAGACGGATGCCGTCAATACCGGTCTGGTGGAAAAGGCAGATAAGAGCGCCAAAGCCTTAAAGGGCGACCTCTATTCCGTCGGCAAGAAGGGCACGCACGGCGCGGGAAGTACCGCCCTCGATACCATCGCAAGGAAACGTAAGAAGACTTCCGCCGCCGATGCCCTTGACGGAAAATCCCGTAGCCAGCTAACCGGAAAAAATGCCCTCACGAAAAAGGTGCAGTCTCGCCACAATCTGAATAAGAGTCTGAAACTCGGTGCAAAGGGTGTAGCCGCAAAAGCTGCCCACAACGCTCTCAAAGACTCCGAGCTGGAAGGCACGGACGATTTGGTCGCAACCACGCACACCGGCGCGAAACTTGCCGGAAAGGCGAGGAAGCACCTTCGTTCCGGTAAGGATGCTCTTGAAAAGAAAGACTCTCTCGGTGCCCTCTCGGAAAAGAAATACCGCACCGAGAAACTGGATAAGAAAGCTGCCCAGAAGCGGATGCAGTTCTCCAAATACTTCCATAGGAACGTCTACGAGAATGCTGCGGCGCAAGCTGGAAAGAAAAAGGCGCTCACGATTCTTTCCGGTGGCATCAAGGGAATGCTTTCATCACTTGCCGGTGCCGTCTCCCAATTCTTTCCACTCATCATTGCCTTCATCTTGGCCTTCGGCCTGATTTCCGTTGTCGGTGGAGGTGCCGCCGATGAGGAGCAAAAGAGCGCATCGCTTGACGGGATGCCTGCATGGGTCACCTACGACCTCGTGCTCGCGTGCCTGAACGCCCACGAGCAGTACGGATATCCCGCTTCGGCACTCCTCGGCCAGATGATGATTGAGAACGGCACCTCGGATTCCGGCTCCGACCTCGGCAGGCTGTACCACAACTACGGCGGCGTGAAATATGCCGGTTATGACTACGGCGGACTCATCACGGGTTCCGTTAAAATGCTCACCACCGAATACAGTGCTTCCGGCTCTGCCTACAAGACCTACGCGGATTTCGCCGTCTTCAAAGACGATGATTCGTACATGAAATACCGGTGCGAGCATCTGTATAAACAATCCAACTACACCCGTGTCCCTAACTACCAGAAGGCCATCGACACCAACAACTCCGAACTCTTTTTGCGTGCCCTCGGCGAGGGTGGGTACTACACCGCGTCGCAGGACAGCTATATCGCCCAGTACCGTTCCATCTGCCAAGCCTATCCGCTCGTTGCGCAGCTCGATTCCATGACCGCAGAGGAGTTTAAGAATCGGTACTCCGGCACCACCCTCATTCCCGGTGGCGGGCAGGACTACCAGAGCGCCGACCAGTGGCAGAAGGATATCGTGAATGCCTGCTCGCAGACTCCGTGGCCGGGAGCCGACCTTTGCGCCACATGGACAACGAGGGTCTATGCAAGAGCCGGTCATCCCGTCGGCGGCAACGGCAATACGCAGCTCGGCAATCAGGGATACGGTGCCAATTACAGCCAGAAACGCGCCACCACCGACCTCTCCCAGATAAAGGTAGGAATGCTCATCTCCGCCCAATACGGCTCCAATACCGCCGCCGGTAACGCTTACGGGCACGTCGGCATCTATATCGGTGATGGCAAGGTCATGGATAGCATTTACTCCGGTCTGCGCACCATCTCCCTGTCCGATTGGGTTTCCCAAAACGGAAGAGGATGGGTTGTCTGCGGCTATCCATGGGACTGGCGCTAGGAAACCAGAAAGGATACCTGCTATGAAGAAACTGAAAGCATGGATGGCGGAACACAAGAAGTTTTCCGTCATCGCCCTGTGCTTGCTCCTGATGTTCACCTGCGGCTCTGCCATGAGCGCCATCAACGTGTCGCATCACCGCGCGGAAACCGCAAAGGAGCAGAACGCAGAAAATAACACGGACGCTACCACAGCCGCTGAGAAGAAGACGAAGGAGGAAACCGGGAAGGTGGAGCTTACCGATGCCCAGAAGGAAATCATCAAGGGATACGATACCGATACCAAGGAACTCATCGACACCCTCTCTTCTTCCGTCTGGTCGGTAAGCGAGGGGCGCTACACCCTCAAGTTTGCCGATGACTCCTACGTGGAAACGGTGAACGGAACTCCGACCGTCCATAGTTACGCCATCTCCCGCGTGGAAAAGACCTCCGATGGGTACGGCGGCTATCTCTACACCATCGTCTTCGAGACCGATACCGGCACCCATATCGTGACCTACACGGACGGCAGTGGCGCTGCGGTGAACTCCGATTCTAAGACCCCCGGTGAGAACACCATCTCCACCCTTACAAGCTCTACGATGTTCGCTCAGAAAAACACCGCATACGAGCGTGCCGAAGCGGTCGCAAACATTACCGTGAAGGGCATGAACAGCGAGGTCACGAAACTCTTCGGCGGGGACGAGAAGACCGTCACCACCGCCCTCTCCAAGTGGTGCGCCGTCCATTACCCTTCCGTCACCGAAGCTACATGGCAAAAGGTCGTGAACCTCGATTATGAGAACGGGGTCATCACCACGGACTTCAAGCTCAACGACTCGAACTCTGTTTCCGTCACCTGCGTTTACGAGCAGTCCACGGGCGAGTTCTCCTTCGAGGGCTAGGGGAGCATCGCCATGCAGGCAGAAAGGAATCTCTATGAATGAACAACTGACTTTACAAGCCACACAGCGGGAGGAGACGAAGACGGTTCCCCTGCGCAGGAGAAAGGCTTGTCTTATGGGCACGTTCGCGCTCTTCGCCGCCTGCGCACTCGTGCTCCTCATTCCCCATCCGGCCTACGCGGGTGTCATCGGGGACTTCCTTGATATCCCCAACATGATTAAAACGTGGCTTCTCCAAATCGCTGCCACGCTCTTCAACACCTATTTCGGTGTCATCAACCAGACGCTTGATGCGAGGTTCATTTCCGGGCCGTTCAACGAGCTTTTCGGAACAACCGAGCCGTATGGCGTGATAAAGGACTTCTATCAGGCCGGTGTCATCCCCGTTGCCCATGCCATCCTAGGTCTCTTCATGCTGATGCAGCTCATCAAGATTAGCCAGCGCATCGACGCGACGAGCACCCTTCCTGCCGTGAAGGATATCGTGTTCCTCGTGGTGACCTACTGCATCCTCAGCTACTTCATCGACAACGCCCTCGACCTTGTTTCTGCCATCTACGGCATCTTCAACGACCTCGTTGGTAACGTGTCGGACAAGCTGCAATCGAAAAACTGGTATGAACCCGGAATCGAGATGACCAAAGACGATGCAGCCGACGCCACGTTCGGCGGATGCTTCCTCCTTTTGATTTTCGGACTCATTTCATGGGTGGTCGGACTCGTTTTCTATGCGGTCTCGATGGTCGTTGCCCTCGGGCGTTCCGTTCAGCTCTATGTCTATGCCGCCTTCTCTCCGATTCCCATTTCCCTTCTCGGCTTCGAGGAGACGAAGCAAATCGGAATCGGTTACCTCAAGAACTTTGCGGCAGCAGCACTCGCCGGCGTGGTCATGGTTCTCATCCTCTACCTCTACCCGCATCTTGTGACCGCCCTCGCGGTTTCCGGCGGACTTGGAAAGGCTGAGATGCTTGGTCTCGCACAGGGCGTAGAAACATTCGACTCGTTCGGTGTCATCATCAAGACTATCGCCGTTCTCATCACGACCTTGATGGGGCTTGTAAAGTCCGGCTCTTGGGCAAAGGAAATCCTCGGCGCATAGACGCTTACCGAAAACCTGCTACCACTCACCGAAGGGGCGTGCCGAAAACGGTGCGCCCCTTCCCCTTAATAAGTTATTATTGGGAGCCAAGCATCGGCTTCCGATGGAAAGGAACGCGCTATGGCATACGACACTACGGAAGCAGTGGCTAAGTTTCTGTCCGGCTTCCAGATGAAGATTACGAAGCGGGAAAGGGACACCGTTGCCCCAGACTACTACGTGAAATACTTGCTCACCCTCTCCAAAGGCGGAAAGGACTTCTCCACCACCTTCGTATCTGACCCGAGGGCTTTTGGGGAGCCGACTGTCACGCAGGTCTTCTCCGCCCTCGCAGACGATGTCCTCACCTTGCAAAAGTACTCCACTGACGAGTTCGTGGATAAGCTCTACGCACAGGGGGTAAAGCCATCTGCCGCCCTCCGTGCTTACAACTCCTGCAAGGAGACGAATTTGTGGATGCAGGACGAGCTGTACCTTTCCGGCTGGGAAATCGAAGAGATATCCAAAACCCTGACAAAGCATGAGGACGAGGTAGACACTCTGGTCGAGAAGGCCGCATCCGAGCGTGCCGCGCGGTACGCCTATGACCACCCGAAGCTGCCGAAGGGTTTCGTTACTATCGAGCAGCTTCAAGGAGACCTTGACCTCGGAGACTTGCGCGACGAGGTGGAGGATTTTGATTTCGACGGTGACCTCACCAACGCGTTCAGTGAAACTGCCGACTATAAGGTCGATAGCAACTACCATGCCCTTCTCTCGTGGCTTCCAGACCACACGGAGTGGTTGGAACAAGCCGAGTTCGACGGCCTTCTCGAAGGCTGCAAGGGCGATATCTACAAGATGGTTCAGATGGCGCAGTACGAGTGCTTCAAGTCTGACCTCTACGACCATCGCGAGGATATCTGCCGTTACGGCACCCTCGACCAGCTAAGGGATATGGGGGTCTATGCCATCCGGGAAAGCCTTGCAGACGAAATCTTAAACGACCTCTCCTATGATGAGAATTATGCGCCGACCGATGACGCGAAGGATACCATCATGGGTGCCGTAAGCGCCGCGTTCGAGGAGCGGTACGGGGAGGACTTCGCTGAAGTCGCGACCGACTTTGGGCAGGATATCGACGATATCGCAGGTCGCGCAAACCCTTGCATCCTGAGTGTGGATACGGTACGCGCCGTGAACGAAAAGGGATACGACGCGGTGTTCGCCGAGCAGTGGAAGACCGAGCTTTCTGAGTGCGATATCGACCCGGAAGCGGTTTCCGTTGACAGCGAAGCGCACGATATGGAAAACGTCAGGGATGGGCTTGATGGTAACGCCCCGGAAAAGGATGCCCCGGAAAAGGACGATAGAGATGCACAGCCGCCTGTAGACACCGACAACCGTTAGAAATGTGCATGGAAACGGGTGAGGGCAAGGCTCCGCCCGTTTTCTGCTGAAAGGAGACTCTATGGAACCGAAACCGAAAGAGCGTATCGTCTTCGACGAAGACTCCTACTACGGAGACGAAGGCGCGGAATGGGCGGTAAACGACCTTATGGAACGTAAAGGTCTGACCGAGGATGAGGTGCGCGAGAGCTTCACCGACGATGAGGTTTTCCAACACGCGATGAAGCTGCGCGACTTCGATTACGAGGAGGAGATGCGGGCGCTTACCGCCTTCTTCGATGGGAAGAAGTCAGACATGTCGGATTTCATCAACCCTTACGGCGGCAACCACATTTTTGTGGCTGGCAGCGTAGAACGTTGGAATGACACAATCCCCGTTATCACCGTCTACAAGGACTTCGATGCCGCCACCGATTGCTCTCCGTCCCGTTTCGGTCGGGGCAACGTTTTCGCCGACTGCGAGATTCAGAAGGTCTGGGACGAAAACGGCACGCTTTACCTTGCCGGTGCCCACCATGACGGGCGCGTATCCGTCGAGATGCGTCAGCTCACCGATGAGGGCGAACGCCTTTGGGGACAGCTCGAT
>OGZL01001560.1_pt1 | contig 17796 bp, 15 predicted proteins | sample 1576761 | NCBI WGS metagenome assembly OGZL01 (sample SAMEA3541595, study PRJEB24748) | human gut metagenome | biome: human gut; feature: human-associated habitat; material: faeces | place: China | collected 2012
TGAATATCAGACATAAGGTGGAGGATTCATTCATTGCTTTTAAAAATATATCAATATATTCGAGGATATGTAAGAATCCGGATTACCGGTCATCGTATGGAACGTTTTATTAACGCATGCAATTACCGAAAAATAAAAATCTGGGATTTATCAGCCAGCGATGGCTCTTACGAAATGAATCTATGGGTAAAAGATTTCAAAAAGCTGCGTCACATTTCTCATAAAACTTCCACAAAAATTACGATTGTAAAAAAATATGGACTTCCTTTTTATCTGTTTGACCATCGAAGACGCAAGCTTTTCTTTGCCGGCATATTTGCTGCCACCGTTTTGCTATTGATAATGTCTGGTTATATCTGGGATATTGAAATCCTTGGCACACATACACAGACCGAAGAAGTCATAAGAACATTTCTAAAGGAGAATCATGTGAATACCGGCATACGGCGCGGAAACATTGATTGCGACCGTATTGTAAAAGATATTCGGAAAGGATTTGACGACATCATCTGGGTATCTGCATCTATAGAGGGAACCAGACTGATCATTCAAATCAAAGAAAACGAAGATGCTAAAATAGATAATAAAACAGATAATAAAACAGATATAAAAGAGGATATATATCCAAATTCTGATGCTGGGACGGACCTTGTTTCAGATTGCACAGGGACTATTGTACGCATTATCACTCGAAAAGGTATTCCTATGGTACGGGAGGGAACATCTGTAAATCCCGGTGATATTCTTGTTTCCGGTCAGATTCCTATTCTTAATGATGCAAAAGAGATCACAGGATATGAGTCCTGTCATTCAGATGCTGATATTTTCATCCAGACTCAGATTCATTACGAGAATACTTTGCCCAGAAAATACATAAAAAAAACAAGTGTAAAGTTCCCCCGTTTGTTCTATCTGTATTTTCGCATTGGTAAATATCGTCTGTCACCATTTTTCATCTGGTCTCCGTATGAACACTATTCAAAAAGCACAATGGAGTCACGGCTGAAACTTCTAGATCATTTTTATCTGCCGGTATATATCGGCGTTGTAGGTCTGACCCCTTATAAACCTGTTATGAAAAAATATACAGATCAACAGCTTCAAGACAAATTGAACAGATATTTCTTAAGATATTGTGAAGATTTAGATAAAAAGGGGGTAGAAATTATTCAGAATGATGTTAAAATAGACACAGGGTCAAAAGAGGGATCTATATCTGGTACACTGACCATCATCTGCAATACCGGACAGTCCCGACAATCTGAGATTCCGCAGCTTCCGAATGATCCGGAAGAACAAATTGAACAATTAGGAGAATAAGATATATGGGAATTATGGAAACTGTTCTTGAAATCCCGGCTGAGCATGAAGCAAATGTATTCGGGCAATTTGATGCTTTTGCAAAAAAGATTGAGCGCTCCCTTCATGTGACACTGATTTCCAGAGATGGTGTTGTCAAGATCATGGGGGACAGCAATGCTGTAGAGCGCGCAAGAAATGTACTCTCACAGCTTCTTGAATTATCCCGTCGAGGTAACACGATTTCAGAACAAAATGTGAATTATACGCTGGCTCTTGTCATGGAAGACAGTGAAGATAATGTCTTGGAAATTGATAAAGATATTATCTGTCACACCTTACAGGGGAAGCCGATAAAACCAAAGACACTTGGGCAAAAACAGTATGTAGATGAAATTCGGGAAAAAATGATTGTCTTTGGACTAGGTCCTGCCGGAACAGGAAAGACATACCTGGCCATGGCTATGGCAATCACTGCATTTAAAAATAATGAAGTTGGAAGAATCATTTTGACAAGGCCTGCCATTGAGGCGGGAGAAAAGCTTGGATTTCTTCCGGGAGATCTGCAAAGCAAGATTGATCCTTATCTGCGTCCGCTTTATGATGCTCTTTATCAGATTATGGGAGCAGAAAGCTTTTTAAAAAATTCTGAAAAAGGACTAATTGAAGTTGCACCACTTGCATACATGCGTGGTCGTACATTAGACAATGCATTTATCATTCTGGACGAGGCTCAGAACACAACTCCGGCGCAGATGAAGATGTTTTTAACAAGAATCGGATTTGGCTCAAAAGTTGTAATTACCGGTGATGAGACACAAAAGGATTTGCCAAGTGGTCAGACTTCCGGACTTGATGTAGCTGTCCGTGTTGTCGGCAAGATCAATGACATTGGAGTATGCCGTCTTACAAGCAAAGATGTTGTCCGCCATCCGCTTGTCCAGAAAATTGTAAAAGCTTACGAAGAATACGAGACAAAGACACAGAACAAATCAAGAAATCGCAGCCGAGAGAAAAGGAGAAAATCATGACATTATTTTATGAAGAAGAAGGAGCATTAAAGCTCCCTTTTGATTGCCAGGCGCTTGCCCGTGAAGTCATAAATGGCGCATTGGAATATATTCATTGTCCATATGAAGTTCAGGTCAATCTCTTACTCACTATGAACGATGAGATTCATGAGATGAACCGGGATTTTCGTAACATTGATCGTGCAACAGATGTACTTTCTTTCCCGATGCTGGAATATGAAACTCCGGGAGACTTCTCTCATTTTGAAAGCGAAGAAGACTGCTTCGATCCGGAGACAGGTGAGCTTCTGCTTGGAGATATTGTGATTTCCAAAGAAAAAGTCATCGCACAGGCTGAAGAATACGGTCATTCCGTCAAACGTGAATACGCTTTCCTGATTGCACACTCGGTCCTTCATCTTTCCGGTTATGATCATATGGAAGAAGAGGAACGTATTGAAATGGAGACTCTTCAGCGTGAAATTTTAAATGAGCTAAATATATTACGTTAACATGGAGTAAATTATGAGTGAAAACAAAAGTGAAACCGGGAAGAACTTTCTCGTTCAGGGTTCCATTCTGGCTATAGCCGGAGTCATAACTAAAATTATCGGAGCAGTGTACCGAATTCCCCTCGTAAATATACTGGGTGATAAAGGTATGGGCTACTACGGAGTCGCATTTCAGATTTACGCGATTGCACTTACACTGACTTCTTACAGTCTGCCCCTTGCAGTATCCAAGCTTGTCTCTGCAAGACTTGCAACAGGACAATATAAAAATGCATATCGCGTCTTTCGGGGTGCCATGACATTTGCAATTGCAGCAGGCGGTATCGTCGGTGCCATCATATTCTTTGGCGCTGATTTTATCGCATCGAATCTGATGGCAATGAAAATGAGTACGTTAGCTTTGCGAGTACTGGCTCCGTGCATTCTGATCGTGGCAATCCTTGGTGTATTCCGTGGATTTTTCCAGGGAAATGGATCCATGATTCCGACAGCTGTTTCCCAGATCATCGAACAGATTGTCAATGCAGTTGTCAGCGTAGTCGGTGCTTACATGCTCCTTAAGGTTGGTAAAGAAGTTGCTGCCCAGAAAAATAATGATTCTTATGGTGCGGCTTATGCAGCATCTGGCGGTACACTAGGTACCGTGATGGGAGCACTTGCTGCGTTATTATTTTTATTTTTCTTATTTTTAGCTTTCCGGAAGAAATTCCGCCGTCAGATGGAGCGTGATCGTGGAAATAAAACTGAAAGTTATAAGAGAGTTTTTAAAGTGCTTCTATTAACGATTGCACCTGTTATTTTAAGTGCAACGGTCTACAATCTTTGTGGTGTTGTAGATAATGCTATGTTTGGGACAATTATGTCTATTCAGGGGCATAAAGAAAGCGAATATGCCGCCCTTCTTGGTATTGTAACCGGAAAATACGATACACTGATGAATGTGCCTCTTGCGATTTCCAGTGCCTTTGGATCTTCCTTGATCCCAAGCATTGTACTTACTGCAAAGACCGGAAACCGCAGACAGGTTCATGAAAAGATTGATATTTTTACGCGTTTTAATATGATTATTGCGATTCCATGTGCAGCCGGATTTATCGTACTGGCAAAACCACTTCTGGATTTATTATTCTTTACAGAGAATAATACTCTTGGCGGTGTATTATTACAGATGGGAGCAATCTCTGTTGTATTTTACAATCTTTCTACTGTAACGAATGCAGTGCTTCAGGGACTCGATAATATGATGGTACCGGTAAAAAGTGCCGCCATCTCTCTTGTTATACATATCATCTCCCTGTTCCTTATGATGGTTGTTTTCAAATGGGGCATTTATGCAGTTGTTTTGAGCAAGATTGTCTTTTCTCTTTCTACCTGTATTTTAAATGCACACGCATTGAGAGAACGAATCGGATATGTTCAGGAGCAGAAGAAAACATTTGTCATACCGGCAATTGCCTCGATCATTATGGGGATCGTTACACTTGTTGTACATTTGTTATTTGAATTGTTCGTAGGAACAAGAATTGCAACTGTCATTGCATTGTGTGTTGCTGTTGCAGTTTACGGTGTTGCGCTTGTACTTCTTGGCGGTGTAACAGAAAAAGAGCTATCTTCCATGCCAAAGGGACCAATGTTAGTCAAAATATGCAAGAAAGCTCATTTATTCCGTTCCTAGGCTGTTCTTAATGCTGCATGACACGGATCATGAATAGAAGTAAATAATAAAGTCAATACTGTACTTAAAAAGGAGATATTTCCATGAAAAGTAAGTACAGTATTGGCTTTTTAAGTTGTTGTGCATGCCTGATCATCGCCATGACATTTGCATATCAGTTCAGTTATCAAAAAGCAAAGGCGAGAGCTGAAAAACTAAAAATAGAAGAGCAGCAGACCATGGAAAATGAAGATTCATCTTCTGTCACGACCGGCAGCAAGGCTTCCAAAAATGACTGCTATTATCTGATGGAAGTGAACGGATACATTGTTGTGTATTTCAGCGATAAGAAAACACCTTATGAGTATACAGACATTCATTATGATGAACTTCCAGAACTTTTAAGACAGGAAATCAGAAATGGAAAGTACATTGAAAGTACCGCTGAGCTTTATGGCTTTCTCGAAAATTATTCCAGTTAATGTATACAACAGAAATATCGTAAATATACAACGAATGTACAAATGTATCGTTGATTTTTCTGTAGACTTCTTGTTCCGGATAGTGTAAGATAAATAGATGACGTCTTTATTAAGAAAGGAACGAAAGCACATGGACGAAAGCAAAATTGCCCGTATTAATGAACTCTATCACAAATCCAAAGAGGTCGGATTAAGTGATGCAGAATTAAAAGAACAGCTTATCTTAAGAAAAGAATATATTGACAGCGTCCGCCGTAATCTTAGGGGACAGCTTGACAACATTTCTGTCAAAGAGGCAGATGGAAGTATTACGAATCTAGGTGAAAAATATGGAAACAAAAAAGTCAATTAGGCAGATTATCCGTAAGCAACGCAAAGAACTGGATCCAATTATCTGGCAGTCACAGACGGCTGAAATCTGTCGTAAGACATGCGAACTGGATGTATTCCGGGAAGCAACAGATATTTATTGTTATATAGATTTCGGAGGGGAAGTGGGGACTCGGCCACTTATGCTGGAAGCCTGGAAACTCGGAAAAACTGTCTGGGTTCCGAAGGTTCACGGCGAAACAATGGATTTTTATGAAATTACTTCTTTTGATGAATTAAAACCTGGTGCTTATGGTATTCTCGAACCCGATGCCGGAATACCTGCATCGGCAGACGACGGACTTATGATCATGCCAGGAGTTGCCTTTGATACAAACCGCAATCGTGTCGGCTATGGTGGCGGTTATTATGACCGATATCTGGAGTCACATCCTCAGCTTCATACACTGGCACTGGCTTTTGATATGCAAGTCTTATTTGAAGTCCCGTCAGAGAAACAAGATATTAAGCCACAGCTTCTTGTGACAGAAACAAACATTTATCAGGAAGGATAATATTATATATGGAATTACCAAAAGATCCAGTCATGCTTCTTAGCGTGATCAATACAGAACTCAGAGATAAATATCCATCGCTGGACGCGCTATGCGAAGACCGCGAAATCACGAAAACATCTATTACAGATACGTTGAAAGGGATTGATTATGAATACGATAACATCAGGAATCAATTTGTCTGATCCTGCACCGCATAAGGAACCGGAAAGACAATATTATTTCATAGAAAAAGCGAAAGAATACGTAAGAAAAGAAGCAGAAGAAGCAGGAAGGCCGATGACTTTCTGCGTCACAACCTTTGGGTGTCAGATGAATGCGCGCGATTCAGAAAAATTACGTGGAATTCTACTTGAAATAGGCTACGAAGAAGCGTCTGAAGAAGAGGCAGATTTTGTAATCTTTAATACATGTACTGTCCGGGAAAATGCGAATACGAGAGTTTACGGACGCCTTGGCCAGTTAAAGTCACATAAAAAGAAAAATCCACATATGAAGATTGCCTTGTGCGGCTGTATGATGCAGGAACCGGAAGTTGTAGAAAAACTTCGTACAAGCTATCGCTTCGTAGATCTTATTTTCGGCACACATAACATTTATAAATTTGCGGAACTAATTACTGCAGTTTACGAAGGTGGCCGCATGGTCATTGATATCTGGAAAGATACTGATAAGATTGTCGAAGATCTTCCAAACGACAGGAAATATTCCTTTAAATCCGGAGTCAACATTATGTTTGGCTGCAATAATTTCTGTAGTTACTGTATCGTGCCATATGTAAGAGGACGTGAGAGAAGCCGTAAACCAGAAGCAATTGTGCGGGAAATCGAACGTCTTGTAGCTGATGGTGTTACAGAAGTTATGCTTCTTGGACAAAATGTAAATTCTTACGGAAAGAACTTGGAAGAACCGTTGTCCTTTGCAGAACTACTACAAAAAATCGAGCAGATTGAGGGACTTCATCGAATCCGTTTTATGACTTCCCACCCGAAAGATCTTTCTGATGAATTGATCGAAGTGATGGGTAAGAGTAAAAAAATCTGTAAACACCTTCATCTTCCCGTACAATCCGGAAGCAGTCGTATTTTAAAGAAGATGAACCGCCATTATACAAAAGAACAGTATCTGGAACTGGTAGATAAAATCCGTGCCGCTGTGCCGGATATCTCTCTGACAACAGATATTATTGTCGGATTTCCTGGTGAGACAGAAGAGGACTTCCTGGAAACTTTAGATATTGTAAGAAAAGTGCGATACGACAGTGCGTTTACATTTATCTACTCCAAGAGAACTGGAACGCCTGCTGCCACAATGGAAGATCAGGTTCCGGAGGATGTTGTAAAAGATCGTTTTGACCGTCTCCTGAAAGAAGTTCAGACAATTGCAGCAGAGGTATGTGCTGTACACGAAGGAACCATTCAGGAAGTGCTGGTTGAATCTGTCAGTGACCATGATGACCATATGGTGACCGGACGACTCAGCAATAACATTCTTGTTCATTTCCAGGGAGATGCATCTATGATCGGCGATTATGTCAATGTGAAGCTGGATCAATGTAAAGGCTTCTATTATATTGGAGAACAGGTATAGAAAAATATACCAGTGATGATATTGATAAAACGAGTAGAAAACGCTCACACTATTTTGTAAGAACAGATAGTGAGGGCGTTTTTATATGAAGAATAGCTTATCAAAGAAAAACATTTATTTAAAAAATATAAGTGAATATCTTGTACTATGGGCTGTCGGAGGATGTATTTATTATGGGATTGAAGTCTTATTTCGCGGTTTTTCGCATATAAGTATGTTCATGCTTGGCGGACTGTGTATGCAGTTTTTTACATGGCAGGGACGGCTGACAGAATGGCAGGATGCTCTGCCAAGACAGATTACACGTTGTACGATCTTTGTTGTGAGTATGGAATTTATCACTGGAATTATCGTAAACAAATGGTATCACCTGGCAGTTTGGGATTATTCGGATATGCCATTGCAGTTATGGGGGCAGATTTGTCTTCCCTTTGCGCTTATTTTTTCTTTTTTATGTACTATGGGTATCCTTCTGTCCGGATATCTGCTTCATTGGTTCTATAGAGAACCAATGCCACATTACCGCATTTGGTAGTGTTACATCATCCGTTTTGATATTTGATAAACATGTGGCAGGTAGTGATAACTAATCTTTTCCTGTTTGTCTAAAATTTCGACTTTCATGAAACAGGATGAGATGTTATAATATAAAGATGCCGAAGTTTCGAGATTGCCAATGGCATTCCTGAATTCACAAGTATTACACAAGAGGAGATAAAAAAGTGGCTGAATTAACACCTATGATGCAGCAGTATATGAAAACAAAAGAAGAATACAAAGACTGCATTTTATTTTATAGACTGGGAGATTTCTATGAGATGTTCTTTGATGATGCACTGGTAGCATCAAAAGAACTGGACATCACCCTTACCGGAAAAAACTGTGGACTGGAAGAACGTGCACCGATGTGCGGTGTCCCGTTCCATGCAGTAGACGGTTATCTGAACCGGCTCGTATCTAAAGGTTACAAGGTCGCCATCTGTGAACAGATGGAAGATCCGGCAACTGCAAAAGGAATCGTCAAACGTGAGGTTGTCCGGATTGCCACACCTGGAACGAACCTGGATATGCAGGCATTAGACGAGACAAAGAACAACTACATTATGTGTATTGTTTACATGGAAGATCGTTTTGGGTTGTCTGTCGCTGATGTTACGACCGGCGATTATTTTGTTACGGAGATTAATACAGAAGAAAAACTGTTTGACGAAATCTATAAACTTATGCCATCGGAGCTTATCTGTAATGAAGCATTTTTCATGAGCGGCATGAACATCGAAGATTTGAAGAACCGCCTTGGAATTACCATTTATTCACTGGATCCATGGTATTTTGATGATGCGATCTGTCAGGATACATTAAAAGAGCATTTCAAAGTCGGATCATTGACTGGTCTTGGTCTTGCAGATTATGACTGTGGGATCATTGCTTCCGGAGCCCTTTTGATCTATCTGAAAGAGACTCAGAAGACATCTCTTTCCCATATGTCACGTCTGATTCCATATGCTGCTGGAAAATATATGCTTCTCGACAGTGCTACAAGACGGAATCTTGAACTTTGTGAGACTTTAAGAGAGAAGCAGAAGAGGGGGAGCCTTCTCTGGGTACTGGATAAGACGAAAACCGCCATGGGTGCCAGAAATCTCCGAAAATATATTGAACAGCCACTGGTTCAGAAATATGATATTGAGAAACGTCTGGATGCTCTCAATGAGCTTTTAGATAACGCGATTTCAAGAGAAGAAATCCGGGAATATCTGTCACCGATCTATGATCTTGAGCGTCTGGTCAGCAAGATTACATATCAGTCTGCGAACCCGAGAGATATGATCGCATTTGAAAGTTCTCTTTCTATGCTGCCTCATATCAAATATATTTTAAGTGAGATGACAAGTCCGCTTTTGAAAGAACTTTATGAAGATTTAGATACGCTGGAAGATCTATGCACACTGATCAAAGATGCAATCCAAGAAGATCCGCCGCTTGCCATGAAGGAAGGCGGTATTATCCGCGACGGGTATAATCCGGAAGTTGATAAACTCCGCTCTGCTAAGTCTGACGGGAAAGACTGGCTTGCAAAACTGGAAAGTGACGAGCGTGAGAAAACCGGCATCAAAAATCTAAAAATTAAATACAATAAAGTATTCGCTACTATCTGGAAGTTACCAATTCTTTTAAAGATCTGGTTCCGGATTATTATACAAGAAAGCAGACCCTTGCCAATGCAGAGCGTTATATTATTCCGGAATTAAAAGAACTGGAGGATACGATTCTCGGTGCGGAAGATAAGCTTTATTCTCTGGAGTATGAGCTTTACAGTGATATCCGAAGCCGTGTTGCCAAAGATGTTGTCCGTGTCCAGAAAACTGCCAAAGTGATCGCCCAGATTGATACATTGGCTTCTCTGGCTCTTGTTGCAGAGCAGAATAATTATGTGCGTCCGAAGATAAATGAAAAAGGTGTCATTGACATCAAAGACGGCCGTCACCCGGTAGTTGAGAAAATGATTCCAAATGATATGTTCATTTCCAATGATACATATCTGAACGATAAAAAAGACCGGATTGCAATTATAACCGGACCGAACATGGCCGGAAAGTCTACCTACATGCGCCAGACAGCCCTGATTGTCCTGATGGCTCAGATTGGCTCTTTTGTTCCTGCCGCCAAAGCCGACATCGGTCTGGTAGACCGTATTTTTACCCGTGTAGGAGCTTCTGATGATCTGGCAAGTGGTCAAAGTACATTTATGGTTGAGATGACGGAAGTCGCAAATATTTTAAGAAATGCCACTAGCAAGAGTCTTTTAATACTTGACGAAATTGGTCGTGGAACGAGTACATTTGATGGGCTCAGCATTGCCTGGGCAGTCATCGAACATATCAGTAACAGCAAACTTCTTGGTGCTAAAACTTTATTTGCCACACATTACCATGAGCTGACCGAGCTGGAAGGCAAAATAGATAACGTGAATAACTATTGCATTGCTGTTAAAGAGAACGGTGACGATATCATTTTCCTTAGAAAAATTGTCAAAGGTGGTGCGGACAAAAGTTATGGTATCCAGGTAGCGAAGCTTGCAGGGGTGCCGGAGTCTGTTACTGACCGGGCAAAGGAAATTGTAGAAGAACTGGTTCAGACGGATATTACAAGCCGGATCAAAGATATTGCTGTTTTGGGTGCCCCAAAACCTAAGGCGAAAAAATATGATGACGTGGATCTGGCTCAGATGTCATTGTTCGATACAGTGAAAGATGATGACGTATTAAAAGAGTTAAAAGAGCTTGATCTTGGAAACCTGACACCAATTGAAGCACTCAATACCCTTTATCAGCTTCAGAACAAATTAAAAAACAGGTGGTAGACCATGAGTAAGATACAGGTATTAGACCAGATTACAATTGATAAAATTGCCGCTGGGGAAGTCATAGAACGTCCGGCATCCGTAGTCAAAGAGCTTGCTGAGAATGCAATTGATGCCGGTGCGACTGCTGTAACTGTCGAGATCAAGGAAGGTGGCATTACATTTATGCGAATCGCTGACAACGGAATCGGAATTGATAAAGAAGATGTCCGTGCTGCATTTTTACGCCATTCTACAAGTAAGATCCGAAGTGCAGAGGATCTTGCACACATTTCATCTCTTGGTTTCCGTGGCGAAGCACTTTCCAGTATTGCAGCGGTCTCTCAGGTAGAGCTTCTGACCAAGACAAAGGAAGCAGAATTTGGCGTGCGATATAAGATTGCCGGTGGAAAGGAAGAATCACTTGAAGATGCCGGTGCCCCGGATGGCACGACATTTTTGATCCGACAGCTTTTCTACAACACACCTGCCAGAAGAAAGTTTTTAAAAACTGCTATGACAGAGGCAAGTCACGTCGGAGACCTGGTCACAAGACTGGCGTTGTCTCATCCGGAAGTTTCCTTCCGTTTTATCAACAACGGTCAGGTTAAACTTCATACTTCCGGCAATGGAAATTTGAAGGATGTCATCTATCATATATACGGACGGGAGATTGCATCGAATCTGATTGAAGTAGATTTTGAAAGAAAAGGAATCCACATTACCGGATATCTTGGAAAGCCCTTGATTTCCCGCGGCAACCGTAATTTTGAAAATTATTTCGTAGATGGAAGATACATTAAGAGCAGTATCATCTCCAAGGCAATTGAAGACGGATATAAAGATTTTACTATGCAGCACAAATACCCATTTGTCGTGCTTTACCTGGACGTAGACACAGAACATGTAGATGTTAATGTGCATCCGACCAAGATGGATGTCCGTTTTAATAATCAGCAGGAGATTTATAATACCCTGTTTGCAGCTGTCGATGACGGACTACATGAACGGGAGCTGATTCCCGAAGTGACATTGGATGATATAAAAATTCCAGAAGAACCGAAAGATTGTAAAAGTAATTTTCCAGAAGAACCGAAAGAGTCGAAGATGGATCTGCCGAAAAAAAGTGAGGCAGAACATGCCGAAAAGCTGCGAACCTCTTTGCAGTCACCACAAAATGAAGATGAAAAGCTGCAATACTTTATGAATGAGATGAAGAAGAGAGTATATTCTTACCATGAAGCGCTGCACGAAAATAAGCAAGAAACAACACCTGCTTTATCCAATACCGACTCCTGTAAACTGCAGAAAAATGTATCAGTGCAGGACTCCTATAAAACGCAGAAAGATATACCGGTGCAAGACTCCTATAAAACGCAGAAAAACATACCGGTGCAAAACTCTTATAAACCACAAAGAAATGTGCAGGCACAAGGCTCGCAGATCGCAGAGTCGCCAAATTATACTGCAAAACAAGTTCCTGCGGAAAAGCCACAGCAGCTCAATTTCTTTGAAGAAAAACTTCTGGAGCCACAGGCAAAAGCTGAACATAAGATTATCGGCCAGGTCTTTGATACTTACTGGCTGGTAGAATTTCATGATAACTTATATATTATCGACCAGCATGCAGCTCATGAGAGAGTTCTGTATGAACAGACATTGAAGGGCATGAAGACACGGGAGTTTACTTCTCAGCTTATTAGTCCGCCAATCATACTGAATCTGTCTATGCAGGAGGCAGAACTTCTCAGGCTTTATATGGATCAGTTCACGCGGATTGGTTTTGAGATAGAAGAATTCGGACAGGATTCCTATGCAGTCCGCGCTGTACCGGACAATCTGTTCAGTATTGCAAAAAAAGAACTGCTCATGGAGATGATTGACAGTCTGTCTGATGAAATCAACCGAAATGCGCCATCTAATCTGATTGACGAAAAGATTGCATCTATGTCCTGTAAGGCAGCTGTCAAAGGAAATATGCGATTGAGCGCTGCAGAAGTAGACACATTGATCACGGAACTTCTGTCACTGGACAATCCTTATCACTGTCCACATGGGAGACCCACCATTATCGCCATGTCAAGGCGCGAACTGGAAAAGAAATTCAAACGTATTGTTTAATATCGAATATGAAAAATGTAAGGGATGATATATCATGCAAAAACAACCTTTAATCATTCTCACCGGACCTACTGCAGTCGGTAAAACAAAGGCTTCCATTGGTCTTGCAAAAGCAATCGGTGGTGAGATTATTTCTGCAGATTCCATGCAGGTCTACAAATATATGGATATTGGTTCCGCAAAAATCCGTCCGGAAGAAATGCAGCATGTTCCACATTACTTAGTAGATGAACTGGAACCAGACGATGAATTTCATGTTGTCCGTTTTCAACAGATGGCAAAAGAAGCTATGAAAAAGATCTATGCTGCCGGGCATATTCCAATTGTAGTAGGCGGAACCGGATTTTATATTCAAGCACTACTTTATGATATTGATTTTACAGATAATGATAATGACACCTCGCTCCGCGCAGAATTAGAATCATTTGCAAAAGAACATGGCGCAGAGGCACTTCATGAAAAACTCCGCGAAGTGGACCAAAAGTCGGCAGAAACTATTCATGCAAATAATATAAAGCGAGTCATTCGGGCATTGGAATTTTATCAGAAAACCGGAATGAAAATTTCTGAACACAATGAAACAGAGCGGCAAAAAGAGTCACCCTATCAATTTGTATATTTTGTCTTAAATGATGACCGCGAGAACCTGTACCGCCGTATAGATCTACGAGTCGACCAGATGATAGAAGAGGGGCTTGTCGCGGAAGTTAAGGCTTTAAAAGCGCGTGGCTATGACCGCAGTATGGTCTCTATGCAGGGACTTGGATATAAAGAAATTCTGGACTATCTGGACGGAGCATGCACATTAGAAGATGCCATTTACAAAATCAAACGAGATACAAGACATTTCGCAAAACGTCAGATTACATGGTTCAAGCGAGAGAAGCATGTGACATGGATTAATAAAAAAGATTACAATTATGATGAAGATAAGATTCTGGAAGTGATGCTCGAATCTATTAAAAAAGATATTTTGGAGGAACAATCATGTTAAATATAGAAGATATGTATCTGGAAATGGGAATCCGCAGAGAGGTTTACGATTTCGGAAGCCAGATTGAAGGAACTTTAAAAGAACGTTTTGATGCCATCGACAAAGTGGCAGAGTACAATCAGTTGAAAGTCGTGCATGCAATGCAGAAATGTAAAGTCAATGCCGGCTGTTTCAAATACGCCAGCGGATACGGTTATGACGACCCGGGACGTGACACACTGGAAGAAGTATACGCAGAGATTTTTCATACAGAAAGTGCTCTTGTAAGACCGCAGATCACATGCGGAACTCACGCACTGGCACTGGCATTGGCTGCAAATCTGCGCCCGGGCGATGAGCTTCTATCTCCAGTCGGAAAACCTTATGATACATTGGAAGAAGTCATTGGAATCCGCCCATCGAATGGTTCTCTTGCGGAGTACGGAATTTCCTATCGCCAGGTAGATCTTCTGGAAGGCGGTGCATTTGACTATGACAATATCAAAAAAGCAATCAATGAAAAGACAAAGCTTGTAACAATCCAGCGTTCCAAAGGATATCAGACAAGACCAAGCTTTTCCGTCTCACAGATTGGAGAACTGATTGCATTTGTAAAGAGTATCAAACCAGACGTTATCTGTATGGTCGATAACTGTTACGGTGAATTTGTAGAGACGATTGAGCCAAGTGATGTGGGTGCAGATATGGTCGTTGGTTCCCTGATCAAGAACCCGGGCGGTGGACTTGCGCCAATTGGCGGATATATCGCAGGACGAAAAGATCTGATTGATAATTGTGGATACCGCCTGACTTCTCCAGGACTTGGAAAGGAAGTTGGTGCATCTCTCAGTGTCATGCAGTCCTTCTTCCAGGGACTTTTCCTGGCACCGACTGTGACAGCAGGTGCTTTAAAAGGAGCCATCTTTGCAGCAAACATCTACGAAAAATTAGGTTACAGTGTCATTCCAAATGGTACGGAGAGCCGCCACGATATTATTCAGGCAGTAGAACTTGGAACACCGGAAGGTGTCATCGCATTCTGTAAGGGAATCCAGGCTGCTGCCCCGGTTGATTCCTATGTCACACCAGAACCATGGCCGATGCCAGGATATGACAGTGATGTTATTATGGCAGCCGGAGCATTTGTTCAGGGATCCTCTATCGAGCTGAGTGCCGATGGCCCGATCAAAGAGCCATATGCAGTGTATTTCCAGGGCGGACTTACCTGGCAGCATGCAAAGCTTGGAATATTAATGTCTTTAGAGTATCTGGTAAGAGAAGGCCTTGTAACAAAGTTATAATATAAAGTTAAGGAGTTCAGATATGAAAACACTTGCAATTGTCGGAGGCGGTGCTTCCGGTATGTTGGCGGGCATCACCGCCCTTGAGACAAATCCAGACATTCATGTCATTATCTTTGATCAGAAGGATATTCTTGGAAAGAAAATTTTGTCTACCGGAAATGGGCGCTGTAATCTGACAAATAAAAACATGTCTTTGGATTATTTCCGAAGTGATGAGCCGCAATTGATTTCTTCTGTTCTAAAAGCCTTTGGATATTCGGATACAATTCGTTTTTTCGAAAATCTGGGACTTCTGATGAAATCCAGAAATGGATACATTTATCCAAGATGTGATCAGGCATCTGTCGTCCGTTCTGTTCTGGATAATCGTTTAAAAGAGCTGGGCGCAGACATCAGACGTGAGAACGCAGTGACATCCATATGCCGGACAAAAAAAGGATTCCAGATTGAGACCGGCAGCGAAAAAATTCAAGCTGACCGCATCATTTTATCAGCCGGCGGAAAGGCTTCTTCGAAACTCGGCTCTGATGGCAGCGGTTATACCCTTGTCAAATCACTGGGGCATTCTGTTGTGCCGGTTGTTCCGGCACTGGTGCAGTTAAAAGTAAAGGATTTTGCCTTTCAAAAAGCTTCAGGAGTCAGGACAGATGCAAAAGTAACAGCCTTGATCAATGGGCGTATGGCTGCCTCAGATACCGGTGAACTTCAGATTACCAATTATGGCATATCCGGAATTCCTGTATTCCAAGTCAGCCGCTATATTTCCAGGGCTTTATATGAAAAGAAAAATGCGCAGGTTATGATTGACTTTCTGCCGGAATTAGAGGAAGCTTCACTTAGAGAACTATTTAACAAAAAGCTTCAGCACCTGAGCGAGAACCAAAAGGCAAAACCGGAAGACCTTCTGACCGGAATTCTTCACACAAAACTAATTCCGGAAATACTCCGAATCTCAGGCATCCGTTTTTCTGCGAAACTAAATATGATCAAAGGAGCAGAACTTACAAGACTGTGTGAGGTCATAAAGTCTTGCAGGTTAAACATTTCTGATACCAACGGGTTTGACAATGCTCAAGTTAGCGCAGGCGGTGTCAGCTTAAAAGAAGTAGATATGGAGACGATGCAGTCCTGTATTACAAAAGATCTCTATCTTGCCGGAGAACTTCTTGACGTTGATGGAATTTGTGGCGGTTATAATCTACAGTGGGCATGGGCTACCGGTTATCTGGCAGGAAAACATGCGGCATCTGATCTATAACAATTGCTTTAAGAAGTATAAATAAAACATGTTGATGCACAATCAGATAAATTCGGCCGATTCATAAAAAAAGTGAGGAAAAAGAATGGAATTACTAAAACTGGTAATTGTGGACGATGAACCAATTTTATTACAGGGACTTTTAGATACCTATGACTGGGAGAGCATGGGATTTGAGGTTGTTGGATCTGCCAAAAGTGGAGTTCAGGCGCTGGATGTCATCAGACGTGAACAGCCACATGTAGTTCTAACTGATATTCGAATGAAGCAAATGACAGGACTTATGGTTATGGAAGAAATTCAAAAAGAACAGATCTCATGTCTTTTTGTAGTACTTAGTGCATACTGTGATTTTGAATATGCCAAACATGCCTGTGATCTTGGTGCCTACGCATATCTTTTAAAACCAATCGATGATGAACAGCTTCGCTCTACAATGACCGGAGCCTATAACACATGTATCAAACAGCTACGCAGTGAAGAAAAATACGAAAGCTGGGAACAACTTCTTTTAAAAGATGATGACAGTTTTCTGCAGGTCGTAATACAAAAATATGTTCAGAATCTAATCCCGGAGGAGAAGATTACAGAAGTATTCTCTGTACTTCATGATCTGCCGGATAATCATGATTTTTTTATCACAGTGTGCGCCGATATTGATTTAGTTTATAAAATTACAAATTCTTTAGATTATGAAGCATCCAGATATGCCGTAATCCAGGAACTAGAAGCACATGTTTTTGAACATTTTTCGTACTGGAAATTTGAAGGGGAAGACGGCAATTATGTTTTCATTATAAAAACTCAGCAAAAAAATGCAGTAAGGCAGATCAAAACTTTATTAGAACAGGCAAAGAATGAAGAAAAATGTCCGGTCATCGCTTCTATTTCCAAGCCATATAAAGGAATATCCGGAATCCGGAAAAGCTATGAAGAAGCACAAAAGTTATTTGGAATAGCCAGTGCGTCCGGTGCCAGTGCGTTTACAATTCCAGAAGATTTAGAAGAGCAGGAAGACGATTTGAATCATTTTTCTGAAGACAGGGAAATCCGGATCATAAACAGCATACGGAAAAACGATTTTGTGGAACTAAAAGAAACATTTATTGATTTTATTTACCATCTTCCAAAAGAAGAAGCACGGCAATGCCAGTACCTTCATAAAGTTATGCTCCGAGTACAGTTCATGCTTCAGGACACCTATGGTATGAACGAGGATATGAAAAATCAATTTGCAAATTATTATTCTAACCTGAATCATCTGCCGGCTGTAAAAGCAGTAGATGTCTGCTATAAAATTTTATGCCGTGCAATAGAACTGCGTCAGGAAGAAGCCGGAAAAAAAACGTTTGCCAATCCGCGAAAC
>OGZL01001581.1_pt1 | contig 17662 bp, 8 predicted proteins | sample 1576761 | NCBI WGS metagenome assembly OGZL01 (sample SAMEA3541595, study PRJEB24748) | human gut metagenome | biome: human gut; feature: human-associated habitat; material: faeces | place: China | collected 2012
TGAAGGAGGAAGTGAACGGGAATATCTGTTCAAGGAAGTGCAATACATTCTGTAAGAAATGTACAACCCGTGCCATCGCATTGGCAAAGTTGTGCCACCATACTGGCACAGACTTGCCATCGTACTGGCACGACTGTGCCAATACGATGGCACAAACATAAGTCCATAGCAGTGTACTACTGCCTTACTTCAAACTTTACTTCAGTTCCTTTCAGAAAGGGGGAAGCAAACTTTACCTTAACCTGCCCCTCTCCTCCGGTAGTCTGTATATAGGCCAGCAAACGCCCGTGGTATACGCGGTGACGGTTATCGGTATAATCACTCATGTCACTGTTGTCAGAGCCTTCGAGCCCAAGCAGACGCGCCGGTCCTTCAACTGTACACGTAATTTCATTGTCGCCAAGTTTCACAACAGTACCTTCTTCGTCAACCACCTCTACGGTGATGTGCGCAGTGACGCGGTCGCCGGACAAAATAGTGCGGTCTGCCGTGGCACAAATGGCATAAGGACGTCCGGATGTCCGGATGGAATAGCCTGACAAGGCATTTCCTTCCTTATCGCAACCCTCAGCACGAAGCTCGCCGGCCCGGAAAGGAATATCCCAGTAGATGATGCCGGTCTTTTCATCATAGGGTTTCATCTCGCCCACCACCTTGCCATCGAGCAGCAAGCGTGCCTGCGGAGCATTGGTATAACACACCACACGTATATTCTGCCCCTCGTCATAGTTCCAGATGTCCCATGCATCGGGCGAAAGGAATACATGCTCGGGATGCTTGGGATTGACATATACCGGATATGTTCCTGCATACGTGACCGGATTCTCGCACCACAACGAAGCCCGAAAATGTCCGCGTGGCTTGGGGAAACTTCCGAAATCGAGCAAACCCGTGTACAAACCGCGGGACGGCCACCTGCCCGATTCACCCAGATAATCCGTACCGGTCCAGATGAACTGCCCGAAGATGAAGTCCTTGTCGCGGACGGCATACCAGGCATCAAGCCCCGACCCCGTCTCGCTTCCATAGATAATGCGGTTCGGATAAGTGGCATGGTCTTGGTCGTAGCGGTTTTCCGTATAGTTATACCCCACCACATCCACAGCATCGGGATACTCCGTCTCGTTCGACATCACGACACCTGCCAAAGCTCCGGTCACGGGACGGGAAGTGTCCACGGCACGTACACAAGCAGCCAGGCGCTTGGCGATGACTCCGATACGCATGGCATCGGGAGCATCCGGCTTATAGCCCCCGAACATCGGCTGGTTGATTTTAGCTCCATCAAGAACGGGATGCGAATAAGGGTCGTTCGGATAATCCACTTCATTGCCGATACTCCACAAGAAGATGCAGGTATGGTTGCGGTCGCGACGTACCATATCGGTCACGTCCCGTTCTATCCACTCCTCGAAGAAGTCGAAAGTACCGTCATAATTCGGAGTACCCACATTCCAGCCTTGTACCCATTTGCGTTTTGGAAACTCCCATTCGTCAGAGACTTCATCCATTACAAGAAATCCCAGGCGGTCACACAGTTCATAAAGAACGGGGGCTTGTGGGTTATGGCTCATGCGGATGGCATTTACGCCAATCCCTTTCAAGTTATTCAGACGGCGTTCCCATACCTCCGGCGGCACTACTGCACCCAGCACTCCTGCATCATGATGCAAGCATACGCCTTTTACCTTCATCCAGTTGCCGTTGAGGGCAAAACCTTTGTTGGCATCAAATTCCAGCGTACGCAGTCCTACTTTGGTCTCACTGCCGTCAATGCGTTTGCCATTGGCAAGCAACTCGGTTTTCAATGTATACAGATACGGATTATCCAGATTCCAACGATGGGGTTTGGACACTTTCAAGTCAAGACTTTGCTTGGTAATGCCTTCTTTTCCATCGGCAACACGCACACGGCGTTGTGCCACCTGCTTTCCGGCAGCATCGTACAGTGCAGCCCTCAGTTCCAGTTTGTCGGAAGTTGCCTTGTGCTTCTCCACCTCTACATCGACCGCAACGACGGCTTGCTTGTCTGTCAGCGAAGCGGCATGCCAGCCCACACCCCATTGCGCAATATGTGTATCGGGAGCAGCCACCAGCCATACATCGCGATAGATGCCCGAACCCGTATACCAACGTGAATCGGCATAACGGCTATGGTCTACACGGACAGCCAGCACATTGTCGCCTTCCTTCAGATAAGGGGTCATGTCGTAAAGAAACGATACATAGCCGTTGGGCCGCTTGCCAAGCAGATGCCCGTTCAGGTAAACCTCGCTCCGGTTATATACCCCTTCGAAATAGATATAATGACGCGTTGCGTTGTCTTCAACCCTGAAGTGTTTGCGATACCAGCCTATCCCACCCGGCAGGTACCCGGTGCAACTGGCCAGTGTGGGCGACAATTGCCCCTCTATGGACCAATCGTGTGGCAAAGAAAGCTTCCGCCATCCGCTGTCGTCATAGTCAGTCCGGACAATAGCCGAGTCGTCCGTCAGCCGGAACAGCCATCCGTCATTGAACTTTGCGGCATCGCCAAATGCCACCTGCGCCTTTATCGGAGCAACGGCCAGCATTGCCAGCAAGAAGATAAGAGCAGTCCCGTTATTTTTAAAATACATTTTCATATAGATTTTCTTTGAAGTTAAACTAATTCTTTACTTCAGGCTATACACCGCGGTTGTCACACTCTTGGCTTCCAGAATCACCTGCTTGCCTGCCGCCACCGTTCCTTCCACCAGATTCTTGCTACCGGTAGTTGTATAAGTAGCTATTGACTTCGCTTCATTACTCCATCCCACATGCGTTTCACCTAAGCGAACCGCCTTATCAGACATGTTTGTATAGACGGCCACTACCTTATCCCCCTCGGGAGAAAGCCAGGCGGAACCGAAGAAAGTACGCGATTCGTTCAAGTCGAGGGCAATACGGCGGTATCCCGGACGGATAAAGCGGCTGTAATTGCCCAGTACCCAAAGAGTGGCAGTAGCCTGATAGCTTCCCTCCTGCTCTATATCACCATACTCGCCACCGGCAGGTACCAGCGAAATCAAGAGAAAACGGTTCTTATGCCCCCAACGGGAAACATCCATCGATGTCCAGTAACTCCAGGAAGACACCCCAGCCACAGTGAGGTCATTGTGGATGACCTTCGACATGTAGAAAGCGATATCCATCTCAGAAGCCTGCTCGTAGCCCACGAATTCGGAACTGCTGTAATTATCGCCCAGCATACTCCATTCACTCTGCCAAACATCCAGATTATACTGACCGGCAGCCTGGGCCACTTGCTTGCGCACGTTGCGCATACCGTCCCATGTGCCGTCAGTCCAATAGCTGTGTCCGCAAATGAGATTCTTCACGTGTGCCAAGTCACCCACGTAGGCGGAAGAGCCGGGTGTAAAGAAAGCTGAGAATACATTACTGCGGTTGGCATCGCCTTTCACTTTATACAGATACTCCCAATCACCGGATTCGCCCAAGAGAATGTCTGTGGAAAGCCCCCGGTCATCCAACGACATATCCAACTCGCGTGCCAGTGCAGCCACTTCGTCATTGGTCCAGCCACTGCCCTCCTGTCCGCTGTCCCAGTTGTACTGCGGCTCGTTGACGGGTGAGATATGGCTTATGTGATAGCCTTCAGCGGTATAACGGGCCGCTACATCGGCCATATATCCTGCAAAGTCACCATAATGTTCCGGTTTCAGATTGGAAAGTCCCCCTCTGGCGGAAAATCCTTTTCCATTATAGGTGTACTGCACGGGAGGTGTATTGCTGAAAAGAACGAAATTGTTACATCCCAGCTCCTTGGCACGGTCCATGAAGTAACGTTGTCCCTCGCAACGGGTCCAGTCGTACGTCAAGTCATCGGTAAGATAGGATTCCGCACGACGGGATTTGTCCTCGATGCCGCAGGCTTCACCTTGCGCGGCACTGCCGCCACCAAGATTCACCCGCCATTGGGAAAGGCCGATTCCTTTCGGCTTGCCGCCCACAATCTCTGAGGAAAAAAGCAGTTCCGTAATCCCCGCACGGTGCGAAGTCCATGACTTGCCCACAAAGGCTGGCGTCCAACAGTCCGAAGCGCCGAAGCCGGCTATTGTCTGGAAAGTCTGTCCGGCATCGATGCTCACCAGTTTCTCTACGCTGTTCGTAATGTCCGGACCATCAGGAGTGTCGGGAGTATCCGGTGTAACGGGAGAATCATCGCTGCAAGCCATTGCGGTAAGCAGTGCCGGAAGAATAAAAATGTGTCTCAAATTCATGATATTATTTTGGATTAAAAAACTGCCGCGGATAATCCATTGCAAACTATCCGCGACAGAATATAAAGACCTATTGAATAATCAGTTCCTGCAACAATCTGCTTTCATCAGAATGTGTTTAATTCCAACCCGGATTCTGGGTAATGGAACCGTTGGACATCGTGATTTCGTACAAAGGAATGGGGAACACCATGTCGCGGTTTTCATTGAAAGTGATGCCTTTGTCACTTGCTTCACCTTGATTTTCCCACTCAAGAGCGTCACGGGTAGCCTCTTCAGTGTTCCACTTCACAAAGGAACCGTTCGGTCCCAGGATATTGCTAATCACCTTTTTACCATTTGTATCAGTCCAGCGGCGGATATCATACAGACGGTTCTGCTCGAAAGCCAATTCCAAACGGCGCTCCAGGCGAATGGCACTTTGCAATGCCTTTCCACTTGCCGTAACGTCATCCAACTTGGCACGTCTGCGCACCTGATTGAGAGCATCACGGGCAGAAGCGTCATCACCCAGTTCATTGCAAGCCTCAGCATACATTAAAAGGACATCGGCATAACGCAGAATACGGTGATTCAAAGGACTCTTGTCCGTGGCGTAAGCCGTTGCATCGCCTTGAGCACGATATTTCATCGGCAGGAAATACTTGCGGATGATACGCGCAGACTTATGGTCAGCGGGATTGATAATATAGCAATTGGGGTCCCAACCATATTTATCAAGATATTCCTGATACTTATTCAACGCTTTGCTTGCGTCAATGAAATCTTCGAATTGGTCTTCGCCGGCAATTTCTGTACAGCCCGACTTGATTATTGTCCATTTCAAACGTTCCGTATCACCGGCCTCTATATAAGCTTGCTCCAAATTTGCCGTAGGCTGACACCAGCTCCAACCATCACCAGGACCATTACGGGCACCGGTTACCGTAGCAAGCGCCCCTCCTAAGCCCAAAGTGGGATGATATTCATACTGGATTTCCAGAAGGCTCTCCGCACTGTTGTCATAGTCGACATTCCATACCTGCCCGAAATCGGGAAGCAATTGGTATTCGCCTTCATCTATCACAGTCTTCAACACATCATGGGCAGCCTGCCATTTCTCCTGATAGAGGTACACTTTACCCAATAATCCTAAAGCGGCGCCACGGGTAGCATGCCCTACTTGCGCAGTACTGCGTTGCGGCAGTATTTCGGCAGCTGCCATCAGGTCATCCTCTATGAATTTGTACACGGCTTCTGCCGTAGCACGTTCTGTTCCCTCCACTTCTTCCGGCATTTGGAAACTGGTCATCAAGGGCACCCCGCCAAAATTTCTCACCAGTTCGAAGTAATAGTAGCCACGCAGGAAACGGGCTTCTGCCACCAGACGGTCTCTGGTTTCTGTCTCTTGGGTTTCGAGAGCCGCAATGCGATCTATGGCTATGTTACAACGTAAAATACCTTTGTAACGGTACTGCCAAAAATTGGAGATAGGGCCATTGCTGGCACCGTTTCCCTGATAATGCGCCAATGAGATATAATCACTCTGAGACTGAGAGGTATTCCCCATCCAGGCATCATCTCCACACATTTCGGAAAGTAACCACACGGTGTTGATTTGCCACCATCCTCCATATGTCATGGCCTGATAACAGCTCGTGACTGCGGATTCACACTCTTCTATGGACTTATAATAAGTGTCCACGTTCAATTGCCCACGTACGTCTTCCGTCAGGAAGTCCTCGCAAGAGGTAAACACCAGCGAAGCAATCAGAACTACTATTGTAAATATTCGTTTCATGGATAATCAAGAATTAAAATTTGAAGTCAATGCCAAACAAGAATGTTCTCGGATTAGGATAAGCCACGTTGTCAATACCGGTATTGATGGCACTGCCAGAGCTGTCGGTAGTACCGTCAACCATCGGGCGTTCGGGGTCCATTCCCGAATAACCGGTAATGGTAAACGGATTCTGTGCAGAGAAGGAAAGACGCAAGTCAGCACCTCCAACCCATTTCTTAGGAAGCGTATAGCCTATCTGCAACAGCTTGCAACGCAAGTAGGAACCATCTTCCACATAGAAACTGGAAACGCGGCTATAGTTCAGGTTCAAGTCATTGCTCGACAAACGGGGAATATCATTGCCGGTACCCTCGCCATGCCATGCTTTCTCCAGTGTACCTGCCCAGACATTCTGTCCACCTGAACCGGAGTACCTTCCTTTGGTAACATTGTAAATATCATTACCGAACGTACCATAGAAATTGGCTGCAAAATCAATGTTCTTATAACGCATACCAATATTCAGACCCATCATTAAATCAGGATAAGGATTGCCGATATAATCTTTGTCATTGGCATCGAGCACTCCGTTATGGTCCCGGTCCTTGAAGCGGATGTCTCCCGGTTTTGCATTGGGCTGAATCAGTGTTCCGTGTTCGTCAGTGTGCGCATACACCTCTTCCCAATTCTGGAACAAGCCATCGGCCACGTAACCGTAGAAACGGGAGATAAAACCACCATCTTCGTTACGGATAATCTGGTCGCTATTGAATCCACCGACATTGATAGGACCGTCGCCCGAGAACTTGATGGCCTTGTTGCGTACGGCAGAAAGGTTCAGACCAAGATCGTAAGAGAAATCCTTGCCGATTTCATCGCGCCAGGTAAGTCCCACTTCCCAACCGCGGGCCTGCATACTACCGATGTTCATCCAAATCTGGCTGTTCCAGTTATCATATCCCAAAGAGAGGATGTTCTGTTTCTGGTAGAGCATGTCAATGGACTTTTTCTGGAAATATTCGAATGTTACACCCAAACGTGAATCAAGGAATGACATATCCACGCCTACGTTCCAATCTTCCACAGTCTCCCACTTCAACTGGTTGTTACCTACTGTAGACACGAAGTAACCATTTGCCAACGTATTGCCATAATAGTATTGGGTTTCGCTCAACAAAGTAAGGGTAGCATTATTGTTGATATTCTGATTACCTACACGGCCCCAGCCTCCACGAAGCTTCAGGTCACTGAAGATGTCCTGGTCCTGCATAAATGCCTCACTGATGACACGCCAGGAAGCGGAAACAGACGGGAAGAGGGCATACTTGCTGCCCTTCGGGAAACGGGAGGAACCGTCGGCACGGAGAGATGCCGAAATGTAGTAACGGTTATCGTAGTTGTACATGACACGGCCCAGGAAAGAAACCAGTGTATTGTAAGTGGTTTCACCGTTGGCCTCGTCCGTACCCTGCTGTCCGGCATTCACTTCCTGCATCTGGTCCAGATTATTGGGAACATTATCACGCCGTGCCTGAGTATTGTACCATGCAAAACGTTCGGCAGTAAAGCCAGCCATTACATTCAAGTTGTGCTTTTCAGCGAAAGTGTCCATGTAAGTGGCTGTATTCGTCCAGTTCCAGTCAAACCACTCCTGATTGCGGCGGGTGATTTCGTTCAAGTCTTGTTTCTCCAACGGATCCATATTGAACTTCGGAACGAATGAATCAGAACGGCGATAGTGTGCATTGGCACCGAACTGGGTGCGCAACGTCAGCTTTTCTATCGGGTTTACCTGCAGATAGGTATTCAGAATGGCACCCAACTCGCGAGAATGAGCATTGCTACGGGCAATTGAACCGGCGGGATTCCACTCCTGGTTGTTGTAAGAGCGTTGATAGTTGTTGTACTCATTATCCTCCCATTGGTCCTGCGGACGGAATACCGGAGTTGTCGGGTCCATAGCCATGGCTGCCGAGAACTGGTTTGGGGTATCATCCCATGATTCGACACGTGGAGCAATATCAACTCCCAATTTTACATACTTATTAAATGTATATTCAGTATTCAGACGGATATTTATCTTATCCCAATAACCTACATCAAACTGTGAGTTGTTACGATAATAGCCCACGCTAAAGTTATAAACAAACTGTTCTGAGCCACCGGCAACACTAAGTGAATGGTTCTGCACCAAAGCTGTTTTATTGACTACAGTATCCCACCAGTCTGTACCACCGGGATTGGTCGTAGCACCCGTATCGTTCCAGATAGAAGAAAGGCCATCATTCGTATAACGGGTATTGAACACTTCTTTATATTCAGCCGCACCGGCAATATTAGGTTTGGCCACGGTCTGGAAACCAACAGAAGAATTCCAATTGATGCGGGCTTTACCAGTCTTACCTTTCTTTGTAGTAATCAGGATGACACCGTTTGATGCACGTGTACCATAGATAGCGGCAGCCGAAGCATCTTTCAATACTTCCATGGAAGCAATATCGTTACTATTCAGAAAGTTGATATTGTCACCTACCGGCATACCATCCACTACATACAACGGATTCGTACCGTTTACGGTAGTTACACCACGAATCAGCACCTTCGGAGTAGCTCCAGGGCCACCACCACTGGTGACTTGTACACCATTTACCTTACCCTGCAAAGCATCCATAGCATTACCGGTCACGGTTTCAGTGATTTCATCGCCTTTTACTGTAGCAATAGAACTGGTCAAATCGCTCTTTTTCACAGCACCATAACCGATAACCACCACTTCATCCAGTAATTCCGCAGCCTCCTTCAGTACCACGTTAATCGTAGTACGTCCACCTACAGCTATTTCCTGAGACTCAAAACCAATAGAAGAGAATACCAACACTGCATTTTTGTCTACATTGGGTAATGTATAATCACCGTCGATACCGGTAATTGTACCCGTACCGGTACCTTTCACTTGAACTGTAGTTCCAATCAACGGCTGCTGGTCGGTGGCCGAAGTCACCACACCCTTAACCGTTATCTGCTGCGCATAACCGCAAAGGCTTATCAGCGCAAGACATAATAATAGAATTTGCTTTTTCATATCTTAAATCTAATGTTACTTTTTAATTAGCAGGCACAATCTTGCCGCGACCCAAATGCGCGTCAAACTCAAAGCGGTAGTTGCCGGTCACCGTAACCGTAGGCTTCATCCAGTTGTCACCTACCATCGAGCCGTCTTCCCAACGCTGATTGGTGCCTTCCCAATTAGGATTCACATCCCCTTTCTTACTGAAGTAACCAAACTTCTCTACATTCTGAGAGTCGTCACACCGCCATTCCACATGATCCCACCATCCGTCGGGATGATAATTGGATATGATGAAGTTCATTTCTTCACCGGCTTCCAGCGTCCAAGTTCCATTTTCCGGATAATAGAAAAGATGAGGATTATTTTTATCCTGGGCAAACAACTGATTTCCCGCATCCTGAGGAGAACCTCCCCAACCGATATAGAAATCAATGAACGATTCCCCATTCTCCCAACGGTCAAAACAAGGCTTTCCATATTCATATTTCATCGGATTTGTAGCCTCTGTCACCGAGTACGTGCGCATACTATAAGTAGACTCTTTCACATTGATGTCTATTTCATAATAAACACCAGCCTCATCCAAGACAATAGGTTTAGCCGTTTCCGGGTCATCCGTCAGTTTTGTATTATCCTCCGGATCAAGGCCAAAACAGATAGGAGTAAAGTCTGTCTTTTGCGGTAAGAAGAAAATTTCCGTACCGGCAGCTTTATTATAATAACGTGCACGATATTGGTACTCGCCCGTATGGTTAATCACCATCGGTACACCGAAAATATCACTGTTCAATTCCTCTACGGTTGCCACATCGGCCAGATACATTTTGGGGAAGTCAGGCATTTCAGATACACTGATGGTACTATTGGTCACTGTCTGATTGCCTCTGGCATCCACAGCCGTCAAAGTCACATCGTAACTTTTCACCTCATTAGGCAGAATAATCTTCTCCGTAAAGCTCAAAGTAGATTGCCCGCCAGCCTCTATACGGCGGCTTTCAAAACCTTCTACCCCAGGAATCTCAATGAGTACATAATCCAGTATGCGGTCATCTTTCACCGTGAAATTCAGGTTGAACTTTGTTTCATCCTTTATCAGTACGGTAACCTCCTTACCAGGGGCAATTGTAAATGTAGGATTCTCAAAGTCCCCATCCATCGTTATCAACACATCCTGCGACACTTCACGCCCGCCCGCATCTGTTACGGTCACTTTCACGGTGAAGCGTTCACCGATTTCATCACGCTTGAGGTCATAAGAATAGCTCAACTCATACTCCGTTTGGGGAGCTCCATAGATTTCGACCAAATCAATGGTCTTGTTCAGATAAAGATCGGCACATTGCAGATTGACGGATACAATTCCATCCTGGTCAGCCAACGAACCCTCAATGGTAAAACGATGGCCGGCACCGGATTCAATATGATCCGTCACCAATGTCATTGTCGGAATCTGCCCGTCTACATCAGAGTATCCGTCATCGTCACTACATCCAGTAGTCCATAAAGCCAGCGATAACAACGCCCAGAAAGTGGCGTTAAAGAAATGCTTCTTCATAAATATTATTATTAAAGTTAAACAAAAAAGTACATTTTGTTCCGATTTATAATAATCGGCAATGCAAACATATGCCAATTTTCGATTCAACAGCTGTATAAATCTTGCAGAGAAGGCATATAAATCTGTCAATGCACGATTTGTGCACATCATCTAAAGATTTTATTTGTACTTTTGACTCATGCAATGAAAAACGACCCGTTATGAAGAAGATTCTACTTTCCATTTTCCTATGCCTGCCATTCCTGCTATCCGCGCAGCCATATACCATAAAACATCTGAGTATCCGTGAAGGGCTGTCCAACAACCATGTGGTAAGCATAGCCCAAGACAAACGGGGCTCTCTATGGTTTGCCACAGAAGAGGGTTTAAATAAATTCGACGGAATACGCTTCCTTACCTATTATAAAGAAGAAACAACCGGCAAGCAAAGCATCACCGGCAACGAACTGAACTGTCTGCTGGACGATCCCGTCGACTCCATCTTATGGATAGGAACCCAGCGTGCCGGAATCAATGCATACAATTATGCCAACGATTCATTCATCACTTACAGACACAACGAAAACAACCCTGAAAGCCTGGTTACGGACGACATTACCAAAATCATTGCCGCCTCCGACGGTAACCTATGGATTTGCACCTATTGGAAAGGCGTGGACTATTTTGACAAGCAAACCGGGCAATTCACCCATTACAATACCGAAACCGTACCGGGTTTTGCAAGCAACCATATCTGGTCTGCCATAGACGGTGGTAACGGACTACTCTATATCGGGCATGTGGACCGGGGATTCAGTATACTTTCCATAAAAGACAAGACAGTCAAGAACTTCACACACGAGCCGCAAAACCCCAACAGCCTGCCCGGCAACGAAGTGACATGTGTCTACAAAGACAAAAGCGGAAACATATGGATAGGAACCGATAGAGGAGTGGTACTGTTTAACCCGGAAGCGGAAAGTTTCATCCCCTTCGACGACAAAACCAACTGCATATCGCACCGTGTATATGATATACACCAACTGGATGACAACAGACTTTGGATAGCCATGGAATTCGGCGGCATTGCCGTAGTGGATTTGTCCCAACAGCTTTTCCGTTCGTCGGACCAGATTCATGCGCTTTCTATCCGGGAGGGAGACGATGAATACGGCTTGTCCAACTCCAGTATCCGTTGCCTGCTCCAAGATTCCTTCGGTAATGTATGGGCAGGTTCCTGGGGAGGCGGCATCAACTTCATAAAACGCGAGCCGTCACTCTTCAGCACTTATAAATATTCTCCTTTTCCATCCACCAACAACAGCCTGAACAGTAAAATAGCCTCCGGTGTCTGTATGGACAAAGCCGGTAACCTCTGGATAGGAACCGATGGAGGAGGAATCAACGTATTCAACAAGGGAAGACGAATAGCCATATACAATGCTGACAACAAGAAATTCAGAAGCAATACGGTGCAGGCAGCCTTGTGCGACTCGAAGGGAGGATTATGGTTCGGACTTTTTTATGGAGGAATAGCCTACTACAACCCCAAGAGCCAAAGCTTCCGGCAGATTTTCTCCGAAGACAAGTCACGCACTGACGTACGTTCCTTTCATGAAGACAAGCAGGGAAACATTTGGGTCGGAACCAGCGAAGGCGTCTATCTTATAGATTGTGACAGCAAGACAATCAAGGCACACTACAATCTGGAGAACAATCTGGCCCGCTGTGTGCTGAAGGATTCCGAAGACCAAGTATGGGTAGGATTCTTCGGAGGAGGCCTGGGCCTCTATGACCCTCAACTCCAAAGCATCCAGCTCTTCAACGTCCTGGCCAAATTCCCCTCCAATACCATCAATGCTCTCTACGAAGACAGCAGAAAGCGGTTGTGGGTGGCCACGGGTGAAGGTTTGGTATGCTTCCCCTCCCTGACAGACAGAAACTACAAAGTATACCAACGTGAAAGCGGACTGGCTAACACCCACATACAAGCCATCGGTGAGGACAAGGCAGGAAATATTTGGGTGAGCACCAACAAAGGTATCAGCTGTCTTGTGGACAGTAAAGACATTTTCTATAACTACGACTATCACGACAACCTCCCCATGGGAAGCTTCAGTCGGGGCAGTGTAGCCTACGGACAAGACGGTAACTTTTACTTCGGCTCTATAAACGGTCTGTGCTACTTCAACCCGGAAGTTGTATTGCAGGAACGCAAATCACCACCCGCATTCATCACCAACATTGAAATTACCGACCCGCTGAACAAACCGGAAAACGGACAGAGCACCATTGCCTTAAACGGACAGAAGAACGTGCAACTGAAATATACACAGAATAGTTTCAGTATCCGGTTCAACATCCAGAACTATGCCCTGGTCAACCAAGTGGAATATGCCTATATGCTGAAAGGACTCGAGAACTCCTGGTATACGCTTACAGACCCCAATAATGTCACCTTTCGTAATCTTCCTCCCGGGAAATACCAGTTCCAAGTGAAAACGCGCATGCGCAACCAAGCATGGTCGGACGCAACCACCTCATTGAACATCCGCATCGCCCCACCCCTTTGGCTTACTTGGTGGGCAAAGTCATTCTATATCCTGCTGTCCCTTATCATCCTTTTCTCTATACTCTATGCCTACAAGAAAAGACTGGATGCTGAAGCACTGTACCAACTGGAGAAGCAGAGCCACGAACACGAGCAGGAACTGAACAACGAACGCCTGCGCTTCTACACCAACATCACCCATGAACTGCGCACCCCGCTTACGCTGATACTGGGTCCGCTGGAAGACATACAGAAAAGTGATACACTATCCACCAAAGACGCACAGAAGATATCCGTCATTCACCAAAGTGCCATCCGGCTACTGAACCTCATCAACCAGATATTGGAGTTCAGAAAGACCGAGACCCAGAACAAGAAACTCTGCGTGAGCCGGGACAACCTCGTACCCCTTATCCGCGAGATAGGCCTGAAGTACAAGGAACTGAACCGGAAGCCAGCCGTCGATATCCGGCTGGTGGTGGAGAAAGAGCATATGCCTATATACTTCGACAAGGAAATTATCCAGACCATCCTGGACAATCTGATATCCAATGCCCTAAAGTACACGGAAAAGGGTAGCATCAGCATCGGTATCCGACAGGTGGAACGTGCCGAAGTGAACTATACGGAAATCCGGGTCAGCGACACGGGATACGGTATCAAGCCGGAGGCACTACCCCACATATTCGACCGTTATTACCAGGAAGGCGGCAAACACCAGGCTTCGGGTACCGGTATCGGACTTTCTCTGGTGAAAAACCTCGTAGCCCTACACGAAGGGGAAATCCGCGTAGAGAGTGCTCCCAATCAAGGTAGTACCTTCTACGTCAGCCTGCTTACCGACAACAGTTACCCGCAGGCACTGCATGCCGATTCGCAGGAAAAGGAAAGCAACGTCCAGCATATAGAAGAGGCACAAGTAAATCAAGTTTCATCCAGCGACAAACCCATATTGCTGGTAGTGGAAGACAATCCGGACATCTGCGACTATATAGCCGAATCCTTCTCCGACCACTTTGAAGTAAAGACTGCCGCCAACGGAAAGCTGGGCAAGGAAAGCGCCCTGAAAGAAATACCTGACATCATCGTCAGTGACATTATGATGCCGGTAATGGACGGAAACGAGATGTGCCGTGAGCTGAAAAAAGACGTGCGCACCAGCCACATACCCATTATACTGCTGACAGCCAAAGACTCGCTGCGCGACAAAGAGGAAGGCTACCAGGTAGGTGCCGACTCCTACCTCACCAAACCGTTCAGCGCCAGCCTGCTGCATAGCCGTATAGAAAACCTGCTCCAGTCGCGGCGCAACCTGGCAAACCATTTCAGCGCCAATGCTGCCATAAGCAATAAAGCGGCTGTCATTACAGAATCGCTCAACAAGCTGGACAACGAGTTTATCCACAAGATAAACCAGCTGATAGAGGAACGGCTTTCTTCAGACAAAATAGACATCAGCTATCTTTCGGATAAAATGTGCATGAGCAATTCCACCCTCTACCGCAAGATGAAAGCGCTTACCGGACTTTCCACCAACGAATATGTCCGCAAGATAAGGATGAAACACGCCGAGCAATACCTGCTGGAAGGCAAATACAACATTTCGGAAATAGCATTCAAGGTAGGTATAAACAATCTGTTCTACTTCCGGCAATGCTTCAAGGAAGAATTCGGCTACATACCTTCGGAATATCTGAAGAGATTAAAAGAGACCGGAGAGAAATAAGAGACAAACAGCCCCTTCCTATTAGTCGGAATGCGGACAGCTATTTCAGCTCCAGCTCCATCTTCTTTATCTTTTCCAGCGTATTGCCTGCTTCCATGGAGGGGAATACCTGAAGCACGCGTTGCAGGTATGCCTTAGCCTTGCCGTAGCTATTGGTGAACACGTCTGACAATCCGTTGCGATAGCGTGCATACTGCATCCTTGTGGGGGAAGTTATCTTTTTATAGTCTTCTTCGAGCTTCTTCTTATCCTTCTCGGCTTGGAGATAATAATAATTTCCTAAGAAAATATTGGCTTGGAGATTGTCGGCATCCAGCATCAATACCTTTTCATAGGTTTTTAAGGCATCTTTCTCCTTTCCCCGCATCATCTCCATTTCAGCACAAGAGACAAGTGCAGGTACGTCTTCGGGATGACGCTGCAAGAACTCCTTATAGAAGAGGTAGGCTTTATCGTAATTCCGCATTTCCTTGTAGTGCACAGCCAGCACATCCGCAAGACGAGGAGCCACCTCACTGCTCTTGTCCACATTGGTCCAGTAGAACATTTCCGTCCTATCCTCACCGGCATTTGCCGCCTGGCGAAACAAACTCACCGCATAGTCATCTTTACCCTCGGAAAGTGCATCGGACACTTTCGAAAGCAACTCATCTGCCGACTGTCCCCAGACAGACAGCGGACACATCAAGAACAAGGAGAAAAGCAACGTTAAGGTTTTCATTTTTAGTGTATATATATAGTTTAACAGCCCAATCAGTCTCATAGAAATCTACCTACAAAACTACGCATTTTTACGGTAACCATCAATAGTTGAAAGTAGAAAAATAGTTAACTTTGCCGACCTTAATGAATTAAATAATATAAATGAAGCCCAGAGACAGACAAATACTGCAAATAGCCTTACCTTCCATCGTATCGAACATCACCGTGCCGCTGCTCGGCCTGATTGATGTAGCCATCGTCGGCCATCTGGGTTCGCCCGCCTACATAGGCGCCATTGCCGTAGGTGGCATGCTGTTCAACATTATCTACTGGATATTCGGTTTTCTGAGGATGGGTACCAGCGGAATGACCTCGCAAGCATTCGGCAAGCGGGATTTACCGGAGGTGGTCCGCCTGCTGTTGCGTTCCGTGAGCATAGGCCTGGCAGTCGCGTTCTGCCTCATCCTGCTGCAAACGCCTATCAGGCAGGGAGCCTTCCTTCTCATCCATCCTACGGATGAAGTCAAAGAAATGGCAACGTGCTATTTCCATATCTGCATTTGGGGGGCACCTGCCATGCTGGGGCTATACGGACTGACGGGATGGTTCATCGGCATGCAGAATTCGCGTATCCCCATGTATATAGCCATCACACAGAATGTGGTCAATATCATTGCCAGTTCGCAAGTATATTTTTCACTTGTTTCGTGTATTTCATCAAGTTTTGCAACAATTTCCTCGCCTAAATCGTCTGTATTGTCAGGGTCTTCAGCTACTAAAGTAATGTTTGTCAGGGTTTTGTTGTTAAATAATCTCTGTGCTGTAGAAATAGGAATAACCATTTCTTCCGGATATTCGTTTTCTGAGGCATCAATAGAAGAAGAATTAGTGTCTTCAACAATGCCTTTAACAGTATATTTTAATGAACCTTTCCAAGTTTTAATAGTAATCTTTTGACCAATAACACTTTGGTCGCAATATCCAAATACCTTTTTAGCTGTAGTATCTGTAATTACAACATTTTTGCTTTTGTTGTCTACATCTGTTTCATTTATGTATGTGCCATAAAGGAGAGTAGGGCTCATTATGTTGTAATAGTCCCCACCAACACCAGTAATAGAGGCTGTGTTAGTTTCCTTTGGGTCAAGTAATTTTACTGAATAGTAGCTTGCTGAATAAGTAGGGCTCATATATTTTATTCCCTTTATGGCTTTTAATTCCTCATAATCATCTAACTTTAAAGCATCGCTAGAAAACATATTTCTAGGGGAATTATTTCTGAGGGAAACAGTCATTCTACCTACACCAAGAGAATCAAACTGTTCAGTAATCTGTGCTTGAGAGCCATTACCAATGGAAGTAATGGCAATAACCGCAGCAATACCAATTATTATACCAAGCATAGTGAGGAATGTACGCATCTTGTTTGAAAATACATTTCTAAAAGCCGACATAATATTTTCACTTAATTGCATTACATTTCACCTCCGGCAATTTTAGGATTTTCTACTATTTCATCACTTATCTTGTGTCCGTCTTTAAATGTGACAATTCGCTTTGTGTATTCAGCTACATCAGGTTCGTGAGTTACCATAACAATAGTCGCTCCACCTTCATTTAATCTTTGAAAAATGTCAATTATTTCAAATGTGGACTTACTGTCTAAGTTACCAGTTGGCTCATCAGCCAATATAATTGCAGGGTCATTTACTAAAGCTCTGGCAATAGCAACTCTCTGTCTTTGACCACCGGACATTTCATTAGGCTTGTGTTTCATTCTTCCAGCAAGACCAACCCATTCAAGGGCATTTTCAGCCTTTTTTCTTCTTGTAACAGAATCAATACCAGCATAAACCATAGGAAGTTCTACATTTTCAAGGGCATTTAATTTAGGCAGTAGGTTAAAACTTTGGAAAACAAAGCCGATTTTTTTGTTTCTTATTTGGGATAACTGGCTGTCCTTTACCTTTGAAATGTTTATACCGTCTAAAATATAGTCGCCACTTGTCGGATTATCAAGACAGCCTAAAATATTCATCAATGTGGATTTAC
>OGZL01001584.1_pt1 | contig 17645 bp, 10 predicted proteins | sample 1576761 | NCBI WGS metagenome assembly OGZL01 (sample SAMEA3541595, study PRJEB24748) | human gut metagenome | biome: human gut; feature: human-associated habitat; material: faeces | place: China | collected 2012
AATTAAATGAATATTACAATATTTATAAATTGCCATGTGATAGTCTGACATCAGAAAGGTTGCTGTGCAAGAAAAATGATAAGGTAGCAGGAGCCGGAAGAGATAGGAGGAAGATCAGAATGAAACAACGAATCAGGATACACAAGGCAGAACCGAATACGGGAGTCCTCAATTACTCTCATCTGCTGGATGCGCCTGCGGGAAAACATGGGTTTGTCGAAGCGAAAAAGGGGCATCTTTATTTTGAAGATGGTACGAGAGCGCGGTTTTTAGGATTCAATGTGGCGGCGCGTTCCAATACGCCGGATCATGAGACGGCGGACAGAATGGCAGAACGGTTCGCCAGCATGGGAGTAAACATCATCCGTCTCCATGCGGCGGACGCCCCAGTGGGAGAGAAGCCGGGAAGCTGGAGCAGCTGCAGGGAAGCGCCTCTTCTGGACTATGCATCCGGTACCAGCAGGAAATTCAACCCGGATGGGTTGGAACGGTTCGATTACTTTGCGGCGAAACTGAAAGAGAAGGGCATCTATCTCCATATAGACCTGATTGTAGCGAGAAAGTTTGAAGAGGGAGACGGCATGGAGTATCCGGGCGGCGCACCCTCCTGTATCAAACGGTACTGTCTGTACAACCAGCGGATGATTGAACTCCAGAAAGAGTATGCAAAGGAGCTGCTCTGCCATGTGAATCCCTATACGGGACTGGCGCTTATCGATGATCCGGCGGTAGTGACAATCCAAATCAACAACGAGGACACTGCTATCAAGGGGAATATGGGTGGCGATGCAGGGGAAGAGATGAAACCCTACCGGGCAGAAGTACAGGAGCGCTTTAACGACTTCCTGCTGATGAAGTACCACACACGGGAGCATCTGAAAGAAGCGTGGACAAAGGACGGTTGCTGCGCGCTGGGGGAGGAAGAAGATCCGGCCCGGGGAACCGTCCGGGGGATTGAAGGCAGTTTCTATCAGCCGGTCAGCGACCCAGAAGGAGAGTGGGATGCACCGGAAGGACCGGCAAGATATGCCGACTTTATGGAGTTCGGCATCTATATGAACCGGAAGTTCTATCAGGATATGAAAGACTATATCCATTTCCTCGGGGCAAAAGTTCCTGTCGTTACCAGCAATTTAATTGCCGGGGCAGCGGATGTGTATGGGCATACAGACGGCGACTTGATGGAGAATAACAGCTATTTTAATCATCCTCTCCTTCCAGTAGAGAATAATACATACCTGGTGGCCGGCCCCATGGAATATGTCTCTACGAATCCTCTGACTATGCAGACCGGCGTGGGATCGGCGGCAACGACCCTTTTAAGTCTGGGATCACTGGCGATTGTGAAAGGAAAACCTTTTATGCTCAGCGAGTGGAACGAGTATGGTGAGCATCCTTTCCATTCCACGGCGTTTGTGCAGATGGCAGCATATGCCTGCTTAAACGACTGGGACGGACTGATTCTTTATAATCACCATACCTCCGAGAACTGGGATGACCAGCCGGCAGATGAGATATTGAATGTATTCGATGTATATAACGATCCGGCGGTAATCTGCCAGTGGGGATTCATGGCGTCTGTCTTTTTGAAAGGGCTTGTCTCCGTAGCAAAACACTGCGTAGATGTTATATACACACAGAATGACCTGAAAACACTGCCCCTTTTCCATGCAATGCCGACCACCTTTTTCCCATATATTACGTCTATGCGCAATGTATTTCTGGATGGAGGAGACAGTTATCAGGGTAATGCGGACATAGCGGTAAATGCCGGATTTTTAAACGGCGCTGATCTCTCAGATGCGGAACATGGCGTGTACTATGCATGGTCTGAATACAGGGATGCGTTCCGGCGTTATAAAGAGGAAAACCGCCTGGCAAATGCTGCGAAAGACACGAAAGAAATTCAACCGGGAGTGCATCTTGGAGAAAAAGCACTTGTGTTCGACCGGATCAGAGAGACATCGGGCAACGGAGATTACCGGACGTTTGCCGAAATCATGGACAGTGCGATGAAAGAGTGGGGTATTCTGCCGGAAGATACCGGCTATGTGGAAGGAAGGCTGATTTCAGACACAAAAGAAATCGTTTTTGACCCAGATCACGCACGCTTCTCTATCCACACACCTTACTGCGGCTATTTCAGCGGCGCGCCGGAAGAAGAGATTTCCCTTTCTGACAAGATCTGTGTGGAGGTGGAAAACGAAAGGATTACACTGGCTCTGATCGCAAAAGATGAAATTAAGATGGATGGCGCGTCAGAATATATTTTGACGGCAATGGGGACAACCGGTATGGACGAGACAACATTTGGCAAAGGACCGGAGCTGATGGGGATTCCGTTTGCCGCTGTGGAGTTCAAAGGCAAACTGTACGCAGAGACACTGGAAGGCTGCATCCGTGTGAAAGCGGAGAATGCGAAACTGGAGGTGTTAAATCCGATCGGGGAAGTAATTGCCGAAATGAATGGAGAAAAAACAGGAGATGAAATACGGTTTGCAATGGACGGTTCTGTTCCGGGCATCCAGTACAGACTTGTGGTCGGTGAATAAGCATAGTTCCCAAGGGAGTACTTTGAGATTACAAAATAAGAAAACAGGAGATTGAAAGAAAGATGAATTATGAGTCAAAGAAAAGTGCAGAAAATGGTCTGTATGAGTTTACGCCGGACGGGAACGGCTGCCAGATCTATCATGCGGAAACACCGCGTTATTGGTATAATTACCTGTGGAATGAAGAACGCTACTGCGCTCAGATATCGCAGGTAGGACACGGGCGCAGTTATTATCTGAGCGAAAAAGCAGATATGTGTATGATCAACCGGGATGATGCCAGATATGTATATTTAAGAGATGATGCAGACGGAACATGCTGGAATATCGGGAAGGGGCCGCTTAACACAGAGGTGGAAGACTACTGCTGTACACATAGTATCGGGCACACGCAGATTTGTTCAAAGAAAAATGGAATTGAGGGATCCTGGAGGATTTTCGTGCCGAAGAAAGGGTTTCATGAGGTATGGACACTGAAACTTCGCAATACAGCAGAGCAGGAGAAAAGGTTAAGCATGTTCTCTGCGGTCAGTTTTTATCTGGAAGGCTTCTCTTATCCCAGATACTACGAAATGTACCGATGCATGAAGACAGAATTCAAACGGGAACTGAACGGAATCTACTGTGATTCCGCCCATCCCTTCGCGCCCCATGAACTGTATCATGGGTTTCTGGCCTCATCCGAGCCGGTTTATGCATGGGACGGTGACCTGACAAAGTTCTGCGGGTCTACAAGCACGCTGACATTACCGGATGCTTCCGCCTGCGCCCTGTTCCAAAGACCGGATATTGTCGTGCAGGGAAAAGACTGTACAAATTCGGAAGCCTCGCTGTTCATTCTTGGCGGGGTGTTGCAGCATAAGATCACGCTGATGCCGGGAGAGGAGAAAGAGATTCAGGTGGTATTCGGGATCAGCTCTTCCTGTGAAGAGGCATGCAGTGCAGTAAAGCGGTATGCAGATGCAGAATCCACAGAACGGGAGTTCGCAGAGGCGGAGGCGTATAACTATGAGAAGATTAGCTCTTTGTCTGTGAAAACACCAGACCAGAAGATTAATCATATGATGAACAACTGGGTAAAAAAGCAGGCAGATTTCTGTATCGTAGGAAAGAAAGGTGTCCGTGACAACCTGCAGATTTCTGTAGCGCTGTTGAATTACCGTCAGGAGAAAGCAAAAGAAGAAATCCTGGAATGTCTGCGCCATCAGTTTCAGGACGGGCACGGAGTGCTTACATGGTATCCTTATGATGACACACGCTACTCAGACCAGCCATTCTGGATCATCTGGGCGGTATGCGAGCTGATTAAGGAGACGGGAGATCTGTCAATTCTTGATACGGAGATTGAATGGCAGGACGGCGGAAAAGCATCCGTTCTGGAACATGTAAAGGCTGCGGTTAATCGCTTAATTCTTGATAAAGGGGAGCATGGTTTGGTGAAGATTTATTTCGCCGACTGGAATGACGCCTTAAATATCACGGATGATCAGGAGGCGGAGTCTGTGATGCTGTCCCACCAGTTCTGTCTGGCTCTGAGAGAATTAAAGAGAATGATGGAGTATGCGGGCGATACAGCGTATGCCGGATTTATCGAGAAGGAATATGAACAGCTTAAGGAAGATATCAACCGCTATGCATGGGATGGGAAATGGTATGCGAGAGCCTTAAGCAGCAAGGGAAACGTAGGAACGCAGGACAGCGCCGGAAGCAAAATCTATTTGAACGCACAAACATGGGCTGTGCTGGCAGGAGTCGCGGATGGAGACAGGCTTTCTCAGGTGCTGGAGGCTGTTGATAGTATGGAGCAGGATTTCGGCTTTCCATTAAATCTGCCGCCGTACCCGGAGTATGATGCCCATGTGGGAAGGATGTCCGGTATGCTGCCGGGACTTTTTGAGAACGGTGGAGTGTACTGTCATGCTACCGGCTTTAAGATCCTCATGGACTGCTGTACGGGCAGGGGAGAAAAGGCACTGAAAACGCTGAAAAAGATTATGCCTGACAGCGAAGAGAACCCGTCGGCGAAGTCCGGGGCAGAACCTTATGTATTTACCAACTGCTATTCCACGAACCCGGGATATTACGGAAAATCCTATCAGTCATGGACAACAGGAACTTCCGCATGGTGCATGATGGGGCTGTATGAAGGTATTCTGGGTGTAAAACGGGATTATGAAGGGCTTAGGATCAGTCCCTGCTTTCCGGAAGAATGGGAAGAGGCAGAAGTGACGAGATACTTCAGAGGTGCGGATTATCATATTATCATCCGCAATCCCGAACATATTAAGAATGGAAAAGCCGAGGTTTATGCTGACGGTTCAATCTGCGATTCCGGGCTGATACCAGACTATCAGGATGCTAAGCAGCATAGGATAGACGTTTTAATAAAACGAGGATGAAATTTACAATTTTGTAAATTAATTTACAATAATTATCTATAGAAAAACAGTATAGTAAACCTATCATCAATGATACAGGAGGAGAGGAAAGATGGCAAAAGACAAAAACGCACCCCGTTACGACAAGCAGGGCGCAAGGCGCGTAATGCGCAAAAGAGATTATTTGGCAGATCTCGGCGGACAGCTCGCATTAGGGCTGATGGCGAATCTGGTCGGACAGCTCAATTATTTCTACACGGACAAGGTAGGACTGGCTGTCGGAAGTGTTGGTATTGTATTGGCAATCTCAAAGGTGATTGATGCATTCACGGATGTGATTGCGGGGAATTTTATCGATCATTCAAAAGGAGGCGACCATAAGTATTTCAGATGGATCCTGCCACAAATTATTCCGGCAGCCTTGATTATGGTTCTGATGTTTACCGTACCGATTCAGGCAGGACAGATTCCGGGCGTAATCTACGCGCTGATTACGAATCTGGTATTGTCCGCAGGTCTTTATACCTTTATTGCGACCCCGTTTGCGGCAGTTATGACTGTACGAAGCAGAAGCTTGAGCGAGAGAGGAAGTATCGGGCTGTTCCGTGCGGTTGCCAATTATGGCGCTGGAATGCTGATCTCCATTCTCACGATCCCGGTGACAAATATGCTGGGCGGCACACAGTCCGCATGGATCAAATACGGCGTGGTACTTGGTGTACTGGTATTTGTTCTGTTTGCAATCTGCTGCCATAACGGCCGCAAAGCCAAATTTGCATGTGATTACGAAGAAGAAGAAACCGAGGGAGCTGCTGAAGAAGAGGAAGAGCCGGTTCCTTTCAAAGAAGCAATGACAATGCTTCTGAAGAATAAATACTGGGTGATCATCCTGCTCTTTAACTTGACCACAAGTGTTACGAGCGGTATCGCGGCATCTGGCAGTATATACTACTGTAAATGGATTTTCGGAAATGATAATCTGGTCGGAATAATCGGAGCAGCAGGTATGTTGGCTACCGTAGTGGGATTCATCTTATCCAAGCCGATTATTGCCGGACTTGGAATCAAGAGGACAATCTCCATCGGGCTCTTAGGAGCGGCGATACTCGCAGGCATTCGCTGCTTTATACCGACGAACTTTACAGTTTGTGTGGTGACCGGTCTGTTAGGCAGCTTTGTACAGATTCCGATGATGAGTCTGTATGGCGTGCTGACATCCATGACCATTGATTACAATGAGTGGAAATATGATAAGAAGCTGGTGGCAATGTCGGGCGGAGCAATCGGCTTTGGCAGTAAGGTTGGAAATGGCCTTGGTGCAGCAATACTGTCGGCGTTCCTGGCAATCGGTGCATATGATGCCACGCTGGAAGTCGCAAGTACATCCATGATATATTCCATCTATGGATTCTCAAATTATCTTCCGGTTGTGATCAACCTTGTGATGTTTGTAATCTTCCTGAAATTCGATCTGGAAGAAAAGCTGCCGAAGATGCGCGAGGAAATCGCTGCGCGCAGAGCAGGAAAGACCATTGAAAAATAAGAAACAGATATTATCAAGAAGCAGGCAAAGCTGAAAGAAACATTGTAATTATGAGAGCCGGCGCTTCCGTCGGAATCGGAGCGCCGGCTTGAGTTATAGGCGGAAAATAGTAATAGGGACAGGGCAGGAAAATGTCCTGGAATTGACAGTGGGCAACGGCTGGTATAAAGGGATTCTCAGCTTTGACTGTAAGCCGGAACGGTATGGGGATCGAACTGCTGTTTGGGCAGAACTTCATGTGCGTTATACAGACGGGACAGAAGAGGTAATTACTACGGACGAGACATGGCATGTGCGTACCGGTCAGATTCGTTACAGTGAGATTTACATGGGAGAGACAATTGATACAAATGCCCCTGATATCAGAGAGGGAAAAGTATCTGCCGTGCCAGAAGCCGTATTTCATCCGACTGTATTGACGCCGCAGCTAAATGAACCGGTGCGGGTGACTGAGCACTTGAAGGCAAAGAGGGTTTTCACGGATTCCAAAGGGAATATACTTGTAGATTTCGGCCAGAACCTTACAGGTCTTGTAGAAATCAGAATCCGGGGAGAAAAAGGCCAGAAAATCACTGTCCGCCATGCGGAGACTCTGGATCAGGACGGTGTATTTTACCCGGACACTCTGCGGACGGCAAAATCCGAGGACACCTATATCCTAAACGGGGAAGAACAGGTTTTGATGCCCCACTTTACATTTCATGGTTTCCGGTATGCTGCCGTGGAGGGAATAGAGAATCCCCAACCTGAGATGTTTACAGCCTGCGTAATGCATTCGAACATGAGAAAGACCGGAGAGTTCCGATGTTCCAATGAAAAAGTGAACCAGCTTCAGAGCAATATTTCCTGGAGTCTGCGTGATAATTTCTTTGATATCCCCTCCGACTGTCCTCAAAGGGATGAGCGGCTTGGATGGATGGGAGATGCGCAGGTATTCTCATGGACAGCAGCGTTCAACCGGGAGACGGCTCTGTTTTTTACAAAATGGATGAGGGATATATCGGCGGCGTCTTCACTGGAACGGGGAGTGCCTCATATAGTACCGGACATACAGGGAACTTACAGTTCTGCGGCGTGGAGCGATGCTGCAGTGATCATACCATGGGTAGTCTACCAGATGTATGGAGACACACGTATTTTAGAAGAATCATGGAAATGTATGCACGAGTGGGTAGATTATATTCACAATCATGTAAATGAAAACGGGCTGTGGATGACCAATTACCAGTATGGCGACTGGCTGGCACTGGATCGTGAAATGGGAGATAAAAGCGTTGGAGCTACAGATGTTTACTTTGTGGCAAACGCTTACTATATATATGTCACAGAGCTTGTGGCAAAGACGGCTCATGTGCTGGGAAAATATGGAGAGGCGGCATATTATGAAGTGCTCCGTGAAAAGACGCTGGACTCTTTCAGGAAAGAATATTACACCGCAAGAGGCAGGATCGTCAGCGAGACTCAGACTGCATGCGCGCTGTCTCTCTATTTTAACCTGGCATATGAAAAGGATAGGGAAAATATAGTACAAATGCTGGTGAGCAATATAGAAGATCATCAGAATCATTTGACCACAGGATTTGTAGGGACGCCGTATTTATGTCATGTCTTGTCTGAGAAAAAAGCGCATGATACGGCCGGACTCCTGTTTATGAGAGAGGATCTGCCATCATGGCTGTATGCTGTGAATAAGGGCGCGACGACGCTTTGGGAGAGGTGGGATCGGGAACATATGTGTATGAATATGACACAAACACAAGTTTAAAAGAGCTGAAATTCACTCTGGACAGTACACTGGGAGAGATTCTGGACGAACCTCTTGGCATGAAGATGATGGAAGAGATGCTGCCGGAGCTTGTACACAATCCAATGATCGAGTATGCAAGGCAAATGACTCTGGCTGAAGGAATCAGCTCTGCCCCAGAGGTAAAAGCGGTTTATGAAGCCGTACTAAAAGAATTGAATGCGCAGATGTAAAAGGAGAAGAAAGTAAATGGTACAGCAGAAGGTAAAATATACAGACACCGAGAGAACCCCGGCTGAACGGGCACGGGCACTTCTCGAAGAAATGACTTTAGACGAGAAGATGGCGCAGCTTGGCTGCATTTTCCCATTTGGTGACAGCTATGATGATATGGAACAGCAGGCTTTGGAGATGCCTTACGGGATTGGACAGGTGAGTACTCTGGAAATGCGCAGGATAGGCACGCTGGAAGAGGCCGCCGGATGGCAGAGGAAGATGCAGGAGACTGTGATGAGACAAAGCCCTCATCATATCCCGGCAATCTTTCATATGGAGGGACTGTGCGGAGCATTTATTCAGGAAGGAACCAGTTTCCCATCCGGAATCGCCAGAGGCTCAGGATGGGATCCGGAGCTGGAAGAGAAGATAGCCAAAGTGGTGGCAAAACAGGAAGCAGCCTGCGGCATCACTCACATTCTGGCTCCGGTGCTGGATATTTCAAGGGATTCCCGCATGGGAAGACAGGGAGAGACCTACGGGGAAGACCCGGCTCTGGCGGCAGCTCTGGGAGCGGCATATACGAAAGGAATCCAGACAACAGAGGCAGGCGGAAGAAGACCGGAAAGTGTCGCCAAGCATTTTCTCGGATTTCACAATTCACAGGGCGGTATTCACGGAACGAACAGTGATACGCCGTCCCGGCTCATGGAAGAAATATACGGCAAGCCTTTCCAGTCTGCGATTTCTGAATCCGAGCTGAAAGGGGTCATGCCCTGTTATAATTCTATCGATGGCGAGCCGGCTTCCGTTTCACACAGGCTGCTCACGGAACTTCTCAGAGAAAAGATGGGGTTTGACGGTCTGTGTGTCAGCGACTACGGCGGCATTAACAATGCCCACGAGGTCCAGCGAATCGGGGAGACTATCGGAGAAACAGGGCTTCTTGCCATGGAAGCAGGGATGGACATAGAGATGCCGAAAGCGACCGGATATGGAGAAGAACTCAAAGAAATGTTCCGAAGCGGGCAGGCGGATACAGAACTGTTGGACCGGACCGTTCTGCGGGTGTTGGAAGCCAAGTTCCGCATGGGTCTGTTTGAGCATCCGTTCGCCATGGATGGTGAGTCCTGTCAAAAGATTTTTGAAGAGAAAGAGGGGGCGGAGTTATCTTTCCGGTCAGCAAGAGAGTCCATGGTACTCCTGAAAAACAACGGGATACTTCCTTTGTCAGGTAAGATAAAGAAGCTTGCCCTGATCGGGCCTCATGCAGACTGTGCCCGAAAGTTCTTCGGCGGATATACCCATCTGTGCATGATGGAGTCGGTCTACGCTGTCGCAAGCTCCATCGCAGGGGTAGAGGGCAGCCCGGAGTCCGGGCAGATCAGCGGAGCAATGCTGCCAAATGGTGAGCCGGTGAATTATGTCCCAGGTACAAATATCCAGTCAGACGAAGCGGAGCTTTTTGATGATATCCTGCGCCTGCAGAAGCCGGACTGCAGAAGCCTGGTAGAAGAACTGAAGGAGCGGATGACAGACACGGAGATTCTGTATGCATACGGGTATCCGGTTGCCGGAAAAGATCAGAGCAGATTTGAAGAAGCGCTGCAGGCAGTCAGGGAAGCAGATGCTGTGATCCTGACTCTGGGAGGAAAGCACGGCACATGCTCTATGGCGACCATGGGCGAAGGTGTGGACGCTGCCGACATCAATTTGCCGGAATGTCAGGACGCATTCATTCAGGCTGCCGCTGCATGTGGTAAGCCTTTGATTGGGGTTCATTTTGATGGAAGACCAATCTCCAGTGACACAGCAGACCAATATCTGGATGCCATCATAGAAGCCTGGAACCCGGCGGAAACGGGAGCGCAGGCTGTGGCGGATGTCCTGCTGGGGGTATATAACCCGGGCGGTAAGCTGCCGGTATCCGTGGCATATCACGCCGGACAGATTCCAATTTATTATAATCACCCGAACGGTTCTGCATGGCACCAGCAGGAGAGTATCGGATTTGTCAACTATGTGGATCTTCCCCATACACCGCGATATTGCTTCGGGCATGGATTGTCTTATACACGGTTTGAGTATTCAGAAATTCATATATCGGCAGCAGAGATTGGAGCAGAAGAATCGGTACAGATTAGCTGTGTGGTAAAGAATGCAGGAAACTGTGCCGGGGATGAGGTAGTACAGCTTTATCTCAGGGACAGATTCGCAAGTATGACACGTCCGGTGAAAGAGCTTGCCGGATTTAAGCGGATCCATATGGAGCCGGAAGAAAAAGTGCGGGTCACATTTACAGTGCAGGCGGATCAGTCAGCATTTCTTGACAGGCAGATGCGCTGGAAGGTGGAAAAAGGGGATATAGATGCAGAAATTGGAAGTTCTTCTGAGGATATCCGGTTAAAAGGAACATACCGAATCACAGAAGATAAATGGATCAATGGAATGGAAAGGGCATTTTATGCGAAAGCACGGGAAGTAAGATTATAAATCCGTTAGATTTACAGAAGGCCGGCTGTCAGGTTCGGCAGGAAATGAGAAAACAGGAGAGGATAAAAAATGGATAAAAAAAAGATTGCCAGAAAAATAGCAGAAGAATCGATTGTTCTGCTTAAAAATGCGGATCATATACTCCCTTTAAAAGAGAAGAAAGAGATTGCATTTTTCGGAAGGACACAGATAGGCACTTTGTATTCCGGAAATGGATCCGGTGGTGCTAATATAGCCGGGTGCGGCACAATTCTGGAAGAATGTGAAAAGAGAGGGATAAAACCTGAATCGCTGCTGAAAGAATTTTATGAGTATAAAGCAAGTGCAGAACAGGTAACGGAAGAGGATGAGTTTGACTGGACGAAGGTCAGCGAAATGGTAAACAGCGGAATCATGTACGAAATATTTGGGAAATACAAGGCTCCGCTTGATGAATATGATGTGCCGGAGACACTTATCTTTCAGGCGGCGGAAAAAACAGACACAGCAATCTTCGTGATCGGCAGAAACTCCGGTGGAGAAGAGTGTGACCGTCATCTGCCGGAGGATTATTACCTGACCAGATCAGAAGAAAGCCTGTTAAAGGATATTTGTACCCATTTTGCTAATGTAGTGATAGTCCTGAATGTAAACGGACTGATTGATCTGTCGTGGATGAAAAAATATGCGAGCATAAAAAGCCTTCTGTTTATTGGAATCCCGGGGGAAGAAGGGGCTTCTGCGCTGGCTGGCATTTTGACAGGGGAGATTAATCCTTCCGGGAAACTGGCGGTGACTATAGCGGAACACTATGAAGATTATCCGTCGGCAGATCATTTCTCGTGGGATAAGGAGCATCTGGAGAATATTCTGGACTATGAGAGTTACGGTCTTTCGTCAGAAGAAAACGGAAGTACAGGTTTTACGAAGAGTCCGGTAACCGTGTATTGGGAAGATATATATACGGGATATCGTTATTTCGATACATTCGGAAAACAAGTGCTTTACCCCTTTGGTTATGGACTATCTTACACTGCATTTGCGATCAGCGATGCATTGGTCAAGAAGCAAAACGGCGGTATTCTGGTGACAGCCGATGTGAAAAATATTGGGGAAATGTCGGGGAAAGAGGTAATCCAGATTTATCTGTCTAAGGTATATCCAGTAGAGGGCGTGGAGCGTCCTTATCAGGAATTGAAAGGATTCGAGAAAACGTCTGACCTCGCTCCGGGTGAAAAAGAGCAGGTTAAGATCTGGATCCCATGGAGAGAACTGGCGGTTTATGATGAGGAAAGAGCCGCTTGGGTCATCGAGTCAGGCGATTATCTCCTGAAGATGGGAAAATCATCAAGAGACACCTTTACGGTGGGAATGGTATGCCTGCGGGATACAGTCCTTACAGAACAGTGTGCGAACCGTCTGACTATCTCGGGATGCAACAGAGGAAAGCTTTCGTTCCTGACACAGAAAGACTGCACAGGGTGTCAGCCGGAAGACGTATATGAGAAAAAACCTGATGGAGGCGTGACCGAGACGGAGGTAATTTCTGTAACGGAAGAGGATATTCTTGCAGGAGGGGAGAGTATACAGGCTGAAAAAGAAGCGCAGCAAAGTCTGCCGGAACTGTCCATCGAAGAACTCGCTTCTCTCTGTGTGGGTTATGGACCGGGCACCCCCTTTGCGGCTGTGGGTGACCGTACTGACCCGTCTGCAATTTTTGACGCAGATGGGAATCCGCTGACGATAAACAGCCATCCGACAGGATATCCGGGATATGTTTCCCCGGCGATTGCGGAAAAAGGGATCAAATCCATTTTTTATAAGGACGGCCCTGCCGGGATCGGCGGTATTGCCTGGCCGACAGAAATGCTCATTGCGTGCTCCTTTGACAAAAAAATGTGGCAGATGTTCGGGGATGCAGTAGGAAAAGAATGTGAAGAACAGCAGGTAAATGTCTGGCTTGCTCCTGCTGTGAATCTCCACAGGAATCCGCTGTGCGGCAGAAATTTTGAATATTTTTCTGAAGACCCGTACCTGACGGGAGTCTGTGCCTGCGAGATCACAAAAGGCGTACAGAATGACCGTCCGGTTATTGTGTGCCCGAAGCACTTCGCGGCAAATGAGCAGGAGACATTCCGCCGCGGAAATGCAGGGAAAAATGTAGATGCAGTGGACTCAATCCTGACAGAAAGGGCACTTAGAGAACTGTATTTAAAGCCGTTCGAGATGTTAGTCAAAGATGCCGGGATCGCATGCATCATGACCTCCTTCAATAAGATCAACGGGTCATTTGCCGGCGGCAGCCATGACCTGTGCACACATATCCTGCGTGAGGAATGGGGATTTGAAGGGGCTGTTGTAACGGATTGGGGAGATATGGATATGGTTGTGGACGGCGCGGACGCTGTTGCGGCAGGAAACGATATCGTAATGCCCGGCGGTCCTCCGGTAATCCGCCAGATATTAAAAGGATACGAAGAAGGCAGAGTGACGAGAGAAGAATTGGAACAGGCAGTGCGTCATCTGCTGATTATGATAAAGAGAATCAGGCTGGCAGATTGATGGTTAGGGTAACGAGTAAATGTGATAATAGGATGTAGATGAAACAGGTAAGTATATGGAAGAAAAAATGTATCATACAGTGAAAAGTTCAGGAATCATGAATATCGTGGCAGGAGCATTTGCGATCGCAGTTGGGATTTCTGCGCTTATAAGTGGAATACGCCTTTGGCTTGCCCGTACTAAGATTCTTTTCTAAAGAAAGGGAAATAATGGAATGAAGCACATGGCAGAGATAAGAAATGACAACGGAATTTCTACATTATATGTAGATGGTCAACCCTTTCAGGCATTTGCAGGCGAGGTACATAATTCCGCTGCGTATGATCCGGAAAGGATGGAAATAGAAATCTGGGAGAAGATGGAGCAGAGTAATCTGAATACGCTGATTGCGCCGGTGTATTGGGAAACGCTGGAGCCGGAAGAAGGAAAGTTTGATTTTACCCTTGTGGATGCGCTTATAAAGCAGGCGGACAAATATAAAAAGAAATTGATCCTGCTCTGGTTCGGTCTCTGGAAGAACGCAGAGTCCGCTTCCCTGCTTTACGAACGTATGGCTGAAGCAGTTTCCGTGGTATCCGGGTTCCTATCCGTCCGGAGGACCGGTAGAGGATATGCTGTGGGTATGGAAAGCAGCGGCGCCTTCACTTTTTACCATCGGTCCGGACATCTATGTGCCATATGTCTCTGACATCATGAAGACGTACAGCCGGCCGGATAATCCGCTTTTAATCCCCGAAGTGCGGAAAGATGCGGTTACAGCTTCCTATGCCCTTTATGCATTCCTGCATTTTCATGCGTTATGCTATGCGCCTTTTGGAGTGGAAGATCTGTGGGCAGACCAGCCTTCGGATCTTTCGGCAGAAGTGATAGACGCTCTGAAACTGGATCCGCTTTCCTTTAATCTGAGCGGGACTAAAGAGACATTGGGCGAGGTATACCGGCTGCTGGAAGAGATCAGACCGCTGTACTTGAAATACCGTGGGACAGAACATATGAAGTGTTTTCTGAAACAGTCAGATGGAGAGCAGGGATGCTATCTGAAGTTTAAGAACTATGATATAGAAATACAGTATCTCCCGAGGACAGACGGTGCACCGGCAGCCGCAGGAGTCGTCTTTGAACTGGATGAAAATACGTTTCTGATCATAGGAATGATGTGCAGTATTCGTTTCCATACGAAACCCAGGGATCATAGGAGAGTAGACTTTCTCACAAAAGAAGCAGGGACTTTCCATGTTGGTAAATGGGTATGTGAGCAGAGACAGAACGGCGATGAAAAAATCGTATCAGTCTTATATAATATGCCGGGATGTTTTAGAATAGAGACATTTAAATACTAATTTTCTATACTTTAAAGAGAGATATACAGAGGACTGGAGTATGGCAAATTGTTTATTACAGCATTAGATGATCTTGCATCAAAGAGAAAGGGATTTTATTCCGGCGTTGATGACTACATGGTAAAGCCTGTGGATATGGATGAGATGGCGGCATATGTAAACGGAGAGGAAGTTCCAATTCTTCCCAGAGAGTTTAATGTTTTATATCGGAAGTGAAAGAAAATGTTGTCTGTGTGACAGTTCGGGATTCTGGTTGCGGAATGGGCAAAGAAACTGCAGAGAGCAAAAGTAAGTGTAATTCTAACAAAGCCAGAAAATAGATGCTATGGGAATACAGATTTTTATCTGATTTTGATAGAAAAAATGAATTTGTTAGGCAAAGTGGACGCATGGGATAATCTGATAAGGATTAAATCAGAAAGCATTGTACAGGAATTGATGGGAATGATACTGAAAGAATTTTGTGACAATGACGTAACATCCTCCCCAGTTACTTTGTGACAATTATATAACGTCCTCTATACAGAAATATGCGGTTTTAAGCCATTTTCGTGGCAAAAAAGCCGCATGTTTTTTGTAGCAATGACTTGACATCCTCGGGGAGGTTGTGTATTGTTCAAAGCATCCCTGGTATGTGAAAGTTAAATGTATTCATCTGAAATATTTACAATCTGTGATTTTCGAAGAAGAATACCTTTTGTAATATTCACAAATTTCTTCAAAATACAATAAAACTTTTCAAAATTCATTTTAAGTTCTTGATAATAGATGATTATTTTGAACTTAAATTAATATATTGAAAAACATCTAAAATTTGTATGTGTTTACTCATTTTAAATCCATAAAGATATTGCTGTTTAAGCGTATTTATGTTAAAATAAAAAAAGCTAATTTAGGTTTGAAAAAGAACAGAACAAAGTGGGCATGACATCATGAAAAGAAAAAAGTAATTACTTTGATTGTCGCTGCATTGGCATTTACCATGACTGGCTGTGGCAGTTCAACTGCAAGTGCAGTATCAGAATTAACAGCGGAAAGCAAACCGGCTACCCAGTATACGATTGATGCAAATCAGGAAGTTTATGCATTGCTGGATTTTGAAGATACTGCGGAGTTTGAGAATGCGACCAAAGGTCTGCTTGCTTCTCCGGATACAGCGAATCCCAGCCTTTGGAGAGATACACAGCTGAATCATATTTATGGCCTTTTTGAAGTGACTGATGGAATTTATCAGGTGCGTGACGGAAACGCATGGGCAGAGTATATCATGGAATCTCTGGCTCTTTATGGTGATAAGGCAGATGTAGTATTCCAGTCCCATAACTGGCCACATTGGGGAAATGATACCATTCAGGAATATATGACCAATACTGCAGCTGTATATAAGTTTATTAACGACCAGACATTGCTCTACATTAATGAAGGTTATACGGAAACAGAGATTGCCAATATGATCCAGCTTCCGGAGGAACTGGAGAAAGTCTGGTATACCCGTCAGTATTACGGTACAGTTTCTCATAATTCGAAGGCAGTATATGAGAAATATATGGGCTGGTATGACGCTAATCCTGTCCATCTTGCTGAACTTACACCATCGGATTATGCCCAAAAGCTGGTAGAATATTTCGGTGATACAGATGCTGTTCTTGAGAAGGCAAAGGAAGATTTTGAAAAGGGAGAATATCAGTGGGTGGCTCAGATTACCAATACGCTGGTTTTTGCCGATCCGGAAAATATGGATGCACGTTATCTGTGTGCGGATGCATTGGAACAATTGGGATATCAGGCAGAATCAGGTCCATGGCGCAATGCTTACCTTTGTGCTGCACAGGAACTGCGAAATGGTACAAATACCGATGATGCAACGCGAAGTAGCGGTAACGGTGACGTTTTCTTACATATGACACCGGATATGATCCTGGATTATCTGGGAATTGTTCAGAAAAACGCAGAGAATGTTGCTGCTTTGATCGAACAGGAGGGTGATGAGACCTGCCTGACACGATTGATGGATGCGGTTACTGTTACGTCAGAGTATAAATATTTTAATATTATTGAACCATAAAGTTTTGGGGCGGAAGCAGGAGGATATGAATATGAAAAGATTTGCAGCATCTGTTGAAAGTGAGACAGATGAAAATATATGGGAGACAGTGAAAGATGCTTATGTTTATGCATTTCCGCTGGTGCTCATGGATGCAACTGAGACCTCGGCAACGAACACAGAGGAAGTTGTTACCAAAAAAGCACCTGTAAATCAGTTTATACACAGTGTTGCACTGGCAGATGCAAAATTCAGGACTGTGGTGACTCCTAATGTGGATACGATCTATTCACAGATCTGGTATGATCTGAGCGAGGAGCCGATGGTCTATGAACTTCCAAAAACAGATCGTTTTTGTAAGGTTCAGGTACTGGATGGATGGACAAATACTGCTGCGGTTCTTGATAAGGCTGGTGCATATGCAATTACTCTTTCTACGTGGGAAGGGAAACTGCCTGAGGGAGTTACCCGTATAGATGTTCCTACATCTATGGCATGGTCCATTACCAGAATCGTTTTATCAGGAGAAGAGGATCTTCCAAATGTGTATGCCATCCAAGGAAAAATGAAACTTATGCCGCTTTCTGATTATATATCCGGAGACACTTATGAACCTCCGAGGGGAAGCTACAGCGAAGAGAATGATTATATTCCTGTTGATAAGGTCCTTTCCATGGATCCGATCACATTTTTTAATAAGGCCAATGAGTTGATGGTAAAGAATTCTCCGACAGCTGCAGATAAGGAAATGCTTGAAAAAATAGCAGCTGTGAATATAGGTCCTGGTATGGAAT
>OGZL01001589.1_pt1 | contig 17627 bp, 17 predicted proteins | sample 1576761 | NCBI WGS metagenome assembly OGZL01 (sample SAMEA3541595, study PRJEB24748) | human gut metagenome | biome: human gut; feature: human-associated habitat; material: faeces | place: China | collected 2012
TCAGTTCCGTCTGCAGGCGGCTCAGCAGCTCAGAAGAGCCGGCGGCGGTCATTTCGGGGCCGGTGAGGAAGTCGATGGCCCGGCGCAGGTTGGGGTCGCCCTCGTACCATTCGGAGGCCTTGTAGTCCCCGGCGGCGTAGCGGCGGATCACCTGATTGGAGGTCTGACCGAAGATATAGATATTTTCGTTTCCGACCTGCTGGCTGATCTCCACATTGGCACCGTCCATAGTACCTAAGGTAAGCGCACCATTGAGCATGAATTTCATGTTGCCGGTGCCGGAGGCCTCCTTGGAAGCAAGGCTGATCTGCTCGGACAGGTCACAGGCGGGAATCATCTTCTCGGCAGCGGTGACGTTGTAGTTTTCCACGAACACGATCTGGAGCCACGGGGATACCACAGGATCTGCGGCAATGACCTTGGACAGGGTCAGCAGTGCGTGGATGATGTCCTTGGCGATGATGTAGGCAGGGGCTGCCTTGGCACCGAAGATGGATACCAGGGGCACCGGGGGCAGGTGTCCGGCCTTGATCTCGAAGTACTGGTGGATGAGGTACAGCAGGTTCAGCTGCTGCCGCTTGTACTCATGCAGCCGCTTGGACTGGATGTCGAACATGGCGTCCGGGTTTACGGTGATGCCCTGCTCCTGCTTCAGCCACCGGCACAGCTCCCGCTTGTTCTCCTTTTTGATGGCGGCCAGCTGTTCCAGCACAGAGGTATCATTCTCATAGGCCAAAAGCTTTGTAAGCTGGGCTGCGTCCTTGTGGAAGCCGGTGCCGATGAGGTTCTCGATCTGGCCGGTCAGCAGGGGATTGCACTTCATGAGCCACCGGCGGAAGGTAATGCCGTTGGTCTTGTTGTTGAACTTCTCAGGATACAGCTTGTAGAAACCGTTCAGCTCGGAATCCATCAAAATCTGGGTGTGCAAGGCGGCGACACCGTTGGTGGAGTGGGTGAAGTGAATGTCCATGTGGGCCATGTGCACCTTGCCGTCCTTGTCGATGATGGCAAGACTCTTGTCCTTGGTGCGCTTTGCAACCACTGCGTCCAGCTTTTCAATAATGGGCATCAGCTGGGGCACGACGACCTCCAGATAGGTCCGGGGCCACTTTTCCAGTGCCTCGGCCAGAATGGTGTGATTGGTGTAGGCGCAGGTTTTGGTGACGATTTCTACGGCTTCCTCAAAGGCGATGCCTTTTTCGCCCAGCAGGCGGATCAATTCGGGAATCACCATGCTGGGGTGGGTGTCGTTGATCTGGATGGCAGCGTAGTCCGCCAGGTTGTGATAGTCGCAGCCCCGGGCGGCGCACTCCGCCAGAATCAGCTGGGCACCGGCGGAGACCATCAGGTACTGCTGATAAATCCGCAGCTGACGGCCTGCCTCGTCGGAGTCATCGGGGTACAGGAACAGGGTCAGGTTTTTGTCGATGGCAGTCTTGTCGAAGGAAATGCCCTCCCGGACGATGCTTTCATCCACGGTGTCGATATCGAACAGGTTCAGGGTGTTGGTGCGGCCCTCATAGCCCGTCACCGCCAGCTTGTAAAGCCTTGCGGTGAATTTCTTCCCGCCCAGCTTGACAGGGTAGGTGATGTCTGTCTTTTCCGCCCAGCTGTTTTCTGTCAGCCAGGGGTCGGGCAGCTCCTTTTGCACGCCGCTGGACAGAGACTGGTGGAACAGGCCGAAATGATACCGCAGGCCAATACCATCACCCGGCAGATTCAGGGTAGCCAGGGAATCCAGGAAGCAGGCCGCCAAACGGCCCAGACCGCCGTTGCCAAGAGAAGGCTCCGGTTCCACCTCTTCAATGTCGGAAAGCTTCTTTCCGGCGGACTGCAAGGCAGAGCGTACTTCGTCATACAGCCCCAGATTGATCAGGTTATTAGACAGCAGCTTACCGATGAGAAATTCCGCACTGATATAATATAGCTTCCGGCCCTGTACCGGGCGGATCTGCTGGGCGGCCTTCTCGTTTACCAGCTTCAGAAGGGAAAGGTACAGCTCGCTGTTGGTGCATTCACCAAGGGGTTTTCCTGTCAATGCGGTGAGCGTGTCTGTCATAGTCATGAAAGGGTTCCTCCTTTTTTATCTGTATACCCATACTATACCACGAATATTCTATAATATCTTGTACTTAACAATCAATTTGTGATACAATACTAGCATAGGAGCGTGATTCTATGTCAGATACAGCGTCATTGCAGGAGAATAAGCGCCACGGCGAAAAGTGGTTCCCCTTTGACATTTATCCCTGCACCATCCCAAAGGATTTCCCGCAGGTGGCTTTGCATTGGCAAAACAGCGTGGAACTGGTTTTTGTCAAGAAGGGAATGGGTACCGTTCAGGTAGGATTGGAGTCGATGACGGCCATGGCGGGGGATATCTTTGTGTTTGCCCCCGGTGTTCTTCATGGACTGGGGCAGATTCCCGGAGAGACTATGGAATATGAAAACATTATTTATGAGGTGGATCTGCTGGGCGGCTCCGGCGATTTGTGCTATCGGAGGTATCTGCTACCTCTGCAAAGCGGACGGCTTTCTCTGCCGCACCGGCTGACCCAGGACCACCCCTGCTATTGTGCGGTTTTGGAATGCCTGCGCCGGCTGGAAACGGTGAACCGGGACCGGGTACTGGGGTATGAGCTGCAAATCAAGGGATTGCTGCTGTGCCTGCTGTCGGTGCTGGTTGCTCAAAGCGATGGCCTGCCCCCCAGCGAAAATGCGGATACCCGACGTCTAAAAACGGTGCTGCAATATGTGACCGCCCATTTTGCAGACAATTTGCCCGTGGCGGAAGTTGCCGCTGTCTGCCAGTGCAGTCCCAGTCATTTTATGCGCTGGTTTAAGCAGATGACCGGGCAGCGCTTCACGGAGTACCTGAACATTTACCGTTTGAACGCTGCGGCAGAAGCACTGCGAACTACCGATGATACCGTGCTGACTGTGGCGGAACGGTGCGGATTTAAGAATCTGTCCTATTTCAACCGGGCGTTCAAGGCCAGCTTTGGGCTGACGCCAAGAGAGTATCGGCTCAGGTAGAGATGATACACCACAATATGTTCATTCCTGGAGATTCCAGAGTGCTCAAGCAAATTAGATGGGGTCGGTTGGAGCATCTGGCAACAACAGAGGATGAAACAAAGATATCATAAGGCAGAATTATCATAATCGCATTACAAGTCTATACAGAAAAGTCCTTTTGCTTCCCGTTTGAAGTCAAGAAGGGCTTTTCTTGAAAATACCGGGGCGCACACAGTTTTCATTAATAGCTATTTTCAATTATCTACTGTTTTATTTTCAAACTGACTGTTATCCGATCATTATTGATAACTCTGCATTCCTCGCATTGATCTCTCAAATAAAGTATCTATGAATGACTTATCGTGCAATGTGCGGCTCTAAAGTGCTTTTCCTTATAAAGAAGCCCGCTGGTATTGAAGAACTTTTTTAGTGGAAGGCCGCTTTTTTGATGCCACTGCCGGAGTTCGGCCACGGTTGGGTTTTGCTCCTTGATGTGGCGGGGGGCGTATGGAATCCCTTTGGCGTCAAGCCATTTCTGGGCCTTTTGGCAGGTGGTGCATTTGGGATAGCAAAGAAAAATCATGGTGGGAGTCCTCCTGTAGTTGGGTATTTGCGTGTTTCGCCGTTGGAAGTCTTATACGCCATTGCTACATGGAAAACAATGGGGTTCGCAGCGATACTGCGTTTATCTACATTTCTGCCGTACCAAAACCGTTTCGCAAACCCGGTCGGCAATCAGCTCCCGGTCACGGGTGGGGTAGTATTCCAACAGTGGCTTCACCATCTGCGCAAGCTGTTCCTGGGTAAAAGATGGGATTTCCAGCTGCTTTCCGTACAGATTTTCCATAGTGTGGATCTGTCGGTTAAAGGTGGTTTGAAAAGGTCGCGCTTTTGCCTGAGAAATCAGGGATTTTGGGACGATTTCAAAGGGACTGTACATCACATTGGAAAGTAGTCCTGCACCCTGGTCAAAGATGGGGCAGTAGTCAAAGGTGCCATCCCTGGCGAGAACGGCAATATTGTTCAGGTGGCGGTCGTCATTGAGGACAAGACCGTCAATTTCAAACAGCAGCGTCAGGTACTGGGGGAACAGGGAAAGCCCCGTGATATTGGCCGTTTCCTCTGCCAGATAGGCCATACGCTTTTTGTCACTGGTCAGCCGGTTCAGCGTTTCAGAAAGAGGCTTTCCCGTGTATTGCAGGAACAGATGGGCCAGTGTCACAATCGACTGGCCATCACGCAGAAAATTCCGGCTGCTGCAGCCGGTGCGCTCCCGACCGTGCACTCGTAAACGCTCCATTCGGTAGCGTACAAAGGTGAAGGGAAAGGCCGCTTCCAAGTTGCTGTACTCCAATAATTGAGAGGTAAAGACCTCCGCCAGTGCCTCGTAGCCAAATTGGTCCAGCTTGTACCAGATGTCGCTGTCCAGCCATTTTTCCTGATTGCCTTTGGAGGAGGTTTCTGCAATTTTTTGATTGGATACCAAGTGTACAGTCATTTTACTTCCTCCACGGTCAGCCAAAGATCATCCTCGGCCATCCGGCCCTGTGTTTTCCGGATAATTTCCAATGGGTCGTAACGGTCTACGCCAATGGTTTCCAGATATTCCCGGAGCCCGGCCCTGGTTCGTGGAATGCAGCGACTTTCCAAAAAATGTAGATAATCCTCCCATCTGGGATTCCGGTTGTTCCCAAAGGGCAGCTTTAGAAAATCGGAAATGAGATTTTCTACACGAAGTTTCTTTGCTGTTTCGTCGGCGGCGATTCGGGCACAGAGAACGGAACCGGAATAGCAGGAAATCAGAAACAACTTATGGCCAGTTTGACGATTTGCTTCCAGAAATTCGGAGAAGGAAAGCTTCTTTGTAATTGTAATGGATGTTCCGTCAAAGCTCAATTCCATTTGACGATTTTCGGTATCCAGCCCCATTTCCTGTACCCAAGTGGACGGCAGGGAGATTTTATAATTGTTGGCCTTTCCACCGGCAGTGCCGCCGGAAGTGCTGATGATTAAATTTCCTGTTCGTGTTTCCAAAGGATTCACCTCACAGATAGTATACAATATTCGGTACGAATAATCAATATAATTTTCCTGGTGTTCGACGTGATTGAAGAAGTTTAGCTGGAGGAACAAAAAGCATATCTATTGAAAGGTGCATTGTGATAGGAGCGTTTTGCCTATTTTATGAATTTGCTCACCTAGAGTATAGTTAAAAAGTTATTCACAGCCTCGATGCAAAAAACGCAGACCCTTTCTGTTTCCGGAGAGGATCTGCGTTTTTCTGGGGAGGGCTTTTTTAACAGCTCCAGCGTAAAATATTTCATCTCAGACTATCTTTTTTCCGTTCTGCTTCGTTATACTAAATGAAAGCGCTTTTAATCTACAGGAGGAAAAACATGGACGGCGATTTCCTGCTCCTGCGCAGAATGCAAAATGGCGATGATCAGGCCATCGAATCCTTTGTGCGGAAGTATTACCCAAAGATATTGCGTTACTGTCACCTACATATCAAGGACTCCGGCTTTGCAGAAGACTTGACCCAGGAAACCTTTGCCCGGTTCTTCCGCACGCTCCATCAGTACCAGCACTATGGGAAGGCTGCAAATTATCTGTATGTGATTGCAGGCAATCTGTGCCGGGATTATTACAGAAAGCCGGAAGAACTGCCGATGGAGGAACTGCCGGAGCATCCAGTCTGCCTGACGGAGTCCATGGATTTACGGATGGATGTCCATATGGCTCTGGAACATCTTCCACAGGAACTGCGGGAAGTAACCATCCTGTATTTCTTTCAGGAAGTCCGGCAAAAGGAAATTGCCAGAATTCTGGGGATCAGTCTGCCGCTGGTGAAGTACCGAATCAAACGCGCAAAAGAATTATTGACGATCTATTTAGGGAAGGAGAATTTTGAATGAAGGCGCTCTTTCGTTTCGATGTGATCTGCGATGAATCCAAAATACAGAAAACCATTGCTGTTTCCAAGGAAGCGTTTCTTTCTGAGGAATCGGAACAAACCGTATCCCACATAGAATTTCTGTATCAGCAGTGTAAGTTCATCAAAAAACGCTGGTGGCTGATGCAAGGGCTGCTGCTTGCCTTTGTATGTTTCTTGCTTAATAACTCAGAAACCGACTTCACCGTACGCCGTATTCTGGGGCTTACCGGACCGCTGTTTGTAATTCTGATTTATCCGGAAATCTGGAAAAACCGAAGTTGCGATGCCTTGGAAATCGAATGTACAACATTTTATACCCTTCGTTCCATCTATGCGGCACGGCTGACCCTCTTTGCCGGGGTAGATATGGTGCTGCTGTCAGCCTTCTATGCGGTCGCAACCCTGCTTAGCAGAATGACTCTCTGGGAAATGCTTACACAGTTTATGCTCCCCTTCAATGTGACATGCTGTATCTGCTTCAGAACCCTTTACAGCAAGCGGATCAATTCTCAGGCACTTTCCCTGCTTCTGTGTGTCCTTTGGGCTGGAGCCTGGTCAGTGCTCGTTCTGAATGATGCTGTTTTCCATGCCATCTCTGTTCCTGCGTGGGTATCTTTGCTGGCTGCATCTGTTTTCTTCATGGGATATACCCTCTATCGCGGACAGAGGAAATGGCAAACGATTATGGAGGTGAAACCTTTATGGATTTGAGAATTAGAGACTTAACAAAAGAATTTGGCGACTTCAAAGCTGTCGATCATTTCAGCTATGATTTACGCTGCGGCGTCTATGGTTTGCTTGGCGTCAACGGCGCTGGTAAAACCACCCTGATGCGGATGCTTACTGCCTTGATGAAGCCCACATCCGGGCAAATTAGCTGGGATGGAGAAGACATTTTTGCCATGGACGGCAGATACCGGAATCTGTTGGGATATCTTCCTCAGGATTTTGGGTACTATCCAGACTTTTCCATCTACGACTACCTGATGTACATTGCCACCCTCAAAGGTATACGCCCTGCGGTGGCAAAGCAGCGGGTCAAGGAACTGCTGAAGCAAGTTGGTCTGGTGAAAGCCCGGTACAAGAAAATGAAAACCCTTTCTGGCGGCATGAAGCGCCGGGCTGGTATTGCCCAAGCCATGCTGAACGACCCCAAGATTCTAATTCTGGACGAGCCTACCGCCGGCCTGGATCCCAGCGAGCGGATTCGGTTTCGGAATCTGATCAGCGAGCTTTCAGAGGATCGAATCGTGCTGCTGTCCACACATATTGTATCGGACATTGAGTATATCGCGGGTGATATTCTGCTGATGAAGGACGGCTGCCTTGCCATTTCCGGCACTGCTGAGGAACTCATTGACTCCATGCCAGAACTGGTTTGGAGCTGTACTGTGCCCAAAAGCAGGATCGATGCCTGTCTGAAGGCATACAAAGTTGCAAACGTGAAGACGATTCCTGGCGGTGCGGAGCTGCGAATCGTTTCCAAGGGACGACCGGCAGAAGATGCCGTCAGGGTAGAACCAACTTTGGAGGATGTTTTCCTCTGTTATTTTGGAGAAAGGACAGGTGATAGCGATGGTACGGTATGAACTAAAAAAGGTGTTTGGTTCCGTTGGTGGTAAGATCGCCCTGATATTGTACATTGCCGTCTTGGCGCTGTCCTGTTGGTTATCATCGACTGGCGCATTGAATGTGGAGGTAAAGTGGGTGAATGAACAGGGGGAGAGCGAATATGGCCCATCTGCTGTCAAGAAATTGCGCAAAGCCCAGAAGGAATGGGAAGGCTGGGTTGATCAGAATAAGTTGAGCAGAGTGATTCAGGAAAATCAAAGGATCAATGCAACACCCGAAGCAAAGTCAGATATTGTGCAGCAGAATGAAATCGCGTATAGCTGGAAACAGGGTTTCGCACCCATCCGGAAAATTCTGAATGAGTCCTATTCAAATGGTTTCCGGGAGTACGATTATTACACCGCTGACAGGATCACTGCCATCGATGAAGATACCTTTTACGCCAACCGTGAGAAACTACTGAGAAATTGGCTTTATGATGAAACCGATGGTGCTTACTCCAAGTATTCCGAATCGGAGAAGCAGTACATCATTGGGCAGTACAGGGAATTAGAGATTCCCTTCTACTTTACATACCACGAAGGCTGGCATCAGCTTCTGGAAAACGCCGGATATATTCCTTCGCTGGGAATTCTGATTCTGGGTTTTCTGTTGGCTGGCATCTTCTCTAACGAATTCAAATGGAAAGCGGATGCAGTGTATTTTTCCACCCTTTGTGGCAGGAATAAAGCTACCTCTGCCAAGATCAAGGCAGGTTTTCTGCTGGTGACAGTCCTGTACTGGGGAGCCATGCTGGTCTATAGCCTGTTCACCTTGTGCTATCTCGGCTTCGAGGGCGCAAGCTGCGCTATCCAGTGGCAGCTCTGGAAAAGTATCTATAATCTTAATATGTGGCAAGCTTGGATGCTGGCTCTCATATCCGGCTACATCGGCAACCTTTTCCTGGCGTTCCTGACCATGTGGATCTCCGCCAAGACAAAGTCCACTGTCTTTGCGGTGACAACCCCATTTATTCTGATATTCCTTCCCTCTTTCCTGGAGGGAATGGCAAACTGGTTGGATAAAATTCTGAGCCTCATGCCATCGCACTTGCTGGAACTCTATCAAAATCTGGGTTCCTTCAATATTCTCACCATCTTTGGTAAAGTTTTCCGTACTTTAGATGTCAGTATTCCGCTATACCTTACGCTGTCTGCCATATTGATCCCCATGATGTATCTGGAATATCACAGGAAGAGAGCATAATCATTACCGTTCCATGTGTGATAAGGGCGAAATCAAAAAGGAGGTTTTACACCATGTATCGAAAAGTCCTTGCCTTTCTTCTGACCGTCCTTGTTGTGATGTAAGTGCTCAATAATTCCCCGTCCCCACCAAAAGACAGCAGGCCCCACACCCAGGGCCTGCTGTTACTCAAGATATGTATTTGTATAAGCATCGGAATTTGGAATTCTACAATCCTTTTGTAATGCAGAAATATAGTGGACAAGGCGAGTGAAAGGAAAACGGCCCCGGCAGGCGAATAACGCTTGCCGGGGATTGTACATTTTTGTGAATTACAGCGAAAAACTTCCGCATTCTTTCCCACTAACCGCAAACGCAAACAGCGTCTCCTTGCAGACGGCGGCAAAGCAACTGGTTTGTGTGTATGCCCCAGCATACTGCTGTTGAATCAGCTTTCGCATTATCATAAAACCAAAGCGTGTCCCGTCGGAATATCCGTGGGAAATAGGGAATAGGGTAGTGCTGAGGTGAAGGTGATGATTGCAAGCGTGTGGCTGCTGCTCAGCAGCCTGTTTTACTCCCTGCAGCTCCATTCCGGAAGCTTCCCAAAGCCATTGAGCGCCGAGGAAGAGCGGCATTATCTGAAACTGTCTGCGCAGGGGGACCTGGAGGCAAGAAACATTCTGGTGGAACGAAACCTGCGGCTGGTGGCCCATGTGATGAAGAAATACTACGCCCAAACCGCCGACCAGGAGGATCTGATTTCTATCGGAACCATTGGGCTGATCAAAGGAATTACGACTTTTGATGCTTCCAAAGGAGCAAGGCTTGCCACCTACGCGGCGCGGTGTGTGGAAAATGAGATTTTGATGTACTTTCGTTCTACACGCAAAAGCGCCCAGGATGTGTCCTTGTCCGACTACATCGAGACCGGGACGGATGGGGCGCCCCTGGAGCTGATGGATGTGATCTGCGAGGATTGCGATCTTTTGGAGCAGGTCAGTGACCGGGAGGCGGTGTTTCGGCTGCGGCAGGCTATGGGACGGTGCTTGACGGAGCAGGAGCGGACGGTGGTCATCCTGCGCTATGGCCTGGGAGGCCGGGCGCCGCTGCGGCAGCGGCAGGTGGCGGAACGGCTGGGCATCAGCCGGAGCTATATTTCCCGCATTGAGAAGCGGGCGCTGCAAAAGCTGCGGAAAGAATTGGAGTAGAGGTTAGCCCTGTGCTTGTTTCCAAATTGTGAAAATTCCGCTTTGGACGTTGCAAGATCCCTGCAAAAATGGTATGCTATAGCGAAAGAACAAGTATCGGGTCTTTGCGCTGACAGAGGAAGGAACTACTATGCAATTATCTGCGAAAATGGTGCGGGAGCGGTTGGCACATATGAAGCCGCGGCTTACAAACTGCTCGCTGGAGACCAGCCGGAAGGGGCAGAATGCCGTGGGGGAGCTCATGCGGGCGGTCCACCATGGGCAGGTGCGGGTGAAGCACCATGATTTTGAAAACTTCGAAGGGGCCTGGGTGCTGCCGGATGATCCCCGGCGGGACGGCACGATTCTGTATCTCCACGGCGGCGGCTATACCTGCGGCGGCCTGGAATACGCCCTGGGCTTTGGCGCTGCTCTGGCCGACGAATGCGGGGCAAAGGTTTTCTGCGCAGCCTACCGGCTGGCACCGGAATTCCCGTTCCCGGCGGCGGTGGAGGATGCGGCCCAGGCCTATGAATATCTTCTGAAAAAGGGCTATGCACCGGAAAAAATCGGCCTGTGCGGCGAGAGCGCCGGCGGCGGGCTGTGCTTTGCCCTATGCCTGTATCTGCGGCAGCAGGGGCTGCCCCTGCCCGGCAGCATCGTTGCCATTTCCCCCTGGACGGATTTGACCTTCTCTGGGGAGAGCTTTGAAACCAATAAGGAATGTGATGTTTCCCTGTCCCGGGAGCAGCTGGGGTTCTATGCCCAGTGCTATTCGGATGCGACGGAAAATCCTCTGGTGTCGCCGCTGCTGGGAGACCTGAAAAAGTTCCCGCCGTCCCTGATTTTTGTGGGTGGGGATGAAATCCTGCGCAGTGATTCCGAGATGCTGCACAGCAAACTCCTAAAGCAGGGCAACGTGAGCCAGCTCTCCGTCCATCCCGGCCGGTGGCATGCCTATCTTCTCTATGGCCTGAACGAAGACCGGGAGGATTGGGTGACCATGAATGCCTTCCTCTCCAAGTATCTGTCCCGGGAGCGAAAGCTCCGCTGGATGCGGCTGGACAACGCGGCGAAAATCTATCCAGCGGCCCTGCGGCAGAGTTGGAGCAACGTATTCCGCCTGTCTGTGACGCTGACGGAGGAAATAGATGTGGCTGTGCTGCAATCGGCGCTGGATGTGACGGTGCGCCGGTTCCCTTCCATGTGCGTGCGGCTGCGGCGGGGACTGTTCTGGTATTACTTCCAGCAGCGGGAGCGGGCCCCGGCTGTCCGGGAAGAGAACAGCTATCCTGTGACCCGCATGAGCCGCCGGGAGATTCGAACCTGTGCCTTCCGGGTGATTGCCTATGAAAAGCGCATTGCCGTGGAGTTTTTCCATGCGGTGACGGACGGAAACGGCGGCATGGTATTCCTGAAATCCCTGACGGCAGAGTATTTGCAGCAGAAATACGGCATTGCCGTGCCTGCTACAGAGGGCGTCCTCGGACGGCTGGAGGAGCCCCGGGAGGAGGAACTGGAGGACAGCTTCCTGAAATACGCGGGAAACGTCAATGCCAGCCGCCGGGAGCCCAACGCCTGGCACCCCTGGGGAACACCGGAAAGTGACGGCTTTTTGAATCTGACCTGTTTCCGGATGGAGACAAAGGCGGTGCTGGAAAAGGCCCATGCATACGATGTCAGCCTGACGGCGTTCCTGTGCGCGGCCCTGATGATGGCCCTGCAGGATATGCAGGCGGAGCAGGTTCCCTCCCTTCGCGCCAGAAAGCCCATCCGGGTGCAGATCCCGGTGAATCTGAGAAAGCTGTTTCCCAGCAGCACCCTGCGCAATTTTGCTCTGTATACCACCCCGGAGATTGACCCCAGACTGGGCGAATACAGCTTTTCAGAGATTTGCCAGGCGGTTAAGCATCGCATGGGGCTGGATGTGAATCCGAAGATCATGAGCAGCCGCATTGCGGTCAATGTGAGCAGCGAAAAAATGGCAGTGGTGCGCATTATGCCTCTGTTCCTGAAAAATGCGGTGATGAAGGCGGTTTTCGATGCGGTAGGCGAGAAAAAATCCTGCCTGTGCTTCTCGAATCTGGGTCAGGTCCGTCTGCCGGAAGAAATGCTGCCCTTTGTGCAGCGTTTCGATTTCATCCTGAGTGCCCAGGCAACGGCCCCCCAGAATTGCAGCGCGTTGTCCTTTGGAGATCATTTGTATATCAATTTCACCCGCGATATCCGGGAGCCGGACCTGGAGGCCCATTTCTTCCGAGTTCTGCGGGATATGGGCCTGGGCCTGGAGGTCCAGACCAACAGCAGACAGTGAGGTGCGGAAAATGTATTGTATCAATTGCGGCGTCAAGCTGGCGGACAGTGAAAAGAGGTGCCCGCTGTGCGGGACGGTGCCCTATCATCCGGATATTGTGCGGCAGGAGGGGGAGGCCCTCTATCCGCCGGACCGGTACCCCCGGGCGAAGACCAACAGCAAGGCGGTGCTGGGGGCCATTACCATCCTGGTTTTGATTCCCATTTTCATCACCATGATCTGCGACCTGGGGATCCACGGAAGGATCACCTGGTCCGGCTATGTAGTCGGCGGCATTCTGCTGTGCTATGTGGCGGCAGTGCTGCCCCAGTGGTTTGCCCGGCCAAATCCGGTGGTTTTCGTACCCTGCTCCTTCCTGGCGGCCGGGCTGTATGTGCTGTATATTGATCTTTCCGTTCACGGCGGGTGGTTTCTCAGCTTCGCGTTCCCGGTAACGGGCTTTTTGGGGCTGCTTGTCACGGCGGTGGTGGTGCTGACCCGGTACACCCATGGGGCGGAGATGTATATTTACGGCGGGGCTCTGGTGCTGCTGGGAGCCTTCATGCCTCTGATGGAATACTTGATGACGCTGACCTTCCGGATGGAAAAGTTCATCGGCTGGTCCTGGTATCCGCTGGTGGTGCTGGTGCTCATGGGCGGCGCCCTGATTTTCCTGGCCGTCTGCCGCCCGGCCCGGGAGACCATGGACCGGAAGTTTTTCCTATAAACGATATCATGTGGACGCAAAAGCGGGCCGCTGCGAAAATGCAGCGGTCCGCTTAGCTTAGTGGAAAAGTCCGGTTTGTGCCGGACTTTTCCCATCAGTGTATAATCCACACCGTCCGTATAGAACTGGCCAACCTTGGCACCGGGACGCAGGAACACATTGTGCTCGGTGAAGTTCTCAAAGATGCAGCGCCGGTTTTCCTTGGTCACATCGGCGGCGATCGCATCCTTCATTTCGATGATAGCTTGCGTCTTTCTATGGCATTGCTTCGCGTCCGCAGATAATAAAAAGAAACCGCTCGCCTCATCCGAAGTCTTAAGGATGAGGGAACGGTCCTTTTTGCGGAATGGCTTGTGCTTCAGGGCTGCTTGGACGATTGCATCTGTATTTAATGCCATGCCCATGAAAGCTGCGGTTCAATCACAGCTGTATTTCTTCCGCAGCTTTCGCAGCTTCAAACCGCAATAAGCAATCAAATAAGTATACAGCACCGTCATGATTGAAAAGAACACGGTGAATGCAGCTGCCAGCGGGTAATTGGTTTGCGTACTTCTTATAAAATTCGGAAGAATGCAGCACAGAAAGATGATCAAAACCGGGAGCAGCCGCGTTTTTATCACATGGTCGATCATATCTATTCTCGATTCGTTATCGGAAAAAATTTCGCCATCATGCTCGGAATCCATCTGTGTTGACGGTTTACGAAAATACAGCCATCCAACACAGCTGCAAATATATTCCCAGCCATAATCTTTAAAAATTTGAAAATAATCACCGGTTTCCAAATTGTTTTTATAATCCAGCCGGTACGTTACTTCCGCCGGCGTAGACTTTTCGAAAATATAGAAACAAGGCGGAATCATTTTTGCCAGTTTCCAACCGTTCCTATGCTGATCGTGCAGCCAAATTTCTTCCTCTTCAAAATCTGCAATGGTGAAAAAGCGCAGTACCGGTTTTTTGTTATTCATGGATTTCCTCTCCTTTGCTGTTCTTATACAGCCGTTCTATACGTTTCATTTCCAGCTGTAGGACTTCTTTTCCAAGCTCGGTGATTTGATAGAGCTTTCTCTTTTCTTCTTCTCTTTCAAAAACGATCAAGCCATCTTTTTCCATTTTGGAAAGTGTTCCATACATTGTCCCTGCACTGATGATCAATTCACCGCCGGTCATTCGCTGGACCTGCTGACTGATCCCGTAGCCATGCTGAGGCTGCTGGAGACAGAATAAGATATAAAAGCCGCTTTCTGTCATGGGAACATAAATCCTTCTTATTTTACTGTCCATAGACATCCCTCACTATCTTGCTTCGATATATCGAACTGCTATGTATTATATCGAACCTCAATATATTTGTCAAGTTTTTTTAAAAACAAAATGCGGCAGAGATTTTCCCTGCCGCATTGATCTGAGACAATATAAATGTGCCTTGCGTGTTGCGCACCGCATTTCCAGTGGTTACAGTATACCGGACTTATTTCCGGCTCTTTCGGTCGTAGAGCTTGGCAAGGCCGCCCTCGCTGGTTTCCCGGAAGCGCTGGTTCAGATTGATGCCGGTTTCGTGCATAGCCCGGCAGACCATGTCGTAGCTGATGTTCCGGGAGCCGGTGAGGAAATAGCTCAGGTTGCAGGCGTTCATGGCCCGCATGGCGGCCACGGCGTTGCGTTCGATGCAGGGAATCTGCACCAGGCCGCAGATGGGGTCACAGGTGAGCCCCAGGTGGTGCTCCATGGCAACCTCGGCGGCGTACTCCACCTGGTCCAGGTCCTGACCGTACAGCTCTGCCAGAGCGGCGGCGGCCATGGAGCAGGCGGTGCCGATCTCCGCCTGGCAGCCGCATTCGGCCCCGGAGATGGAGGCGTTGCTCTTGGTCAGATTGCCAATGATGCCGGCGGTGGCCAGGCCCCGGCAGATAGCCTCGTCGGATAGACCCTTGGTGTCCTGGACGTATTTCAGCACGGCGGGCAGCACGCCGCAGGCTCCGCAGGTGGGGGCGGTGACGATGGTGCCGTTGTCCGCATTCTGTTCGGCGACGGCATAGGCGTAGGCAGCGATTTTCTGGAACTCTTTCAGGGCCGGGGCATCGCTGCCGGCCTTTTTATGGTAGAGGTAATTTGCCTTTCGCTGCACATTCAGGCCGCCGGGCAGCACGCCTGTGGCGGCCAGTCCGTCTTCAATGGACTGCTTCATGGTTTTCCAGACGTTGAGCAGGAAATCCCAGATTTCCGGGCCCTCGTTCAGCTCCACATAGTCGCTGAGGGTGTGGATATAACGCCATTTGCAGAAATCGGCGATTTCCGCAAAGGAGTGCTCCACATAGACCTCCTCCCCCTCGCTGTCCTCCCGGCCTGGAATGCGGATATCGCCGCCGCCGACGGATTCTACCCGCAGACGGCTGAGTTCCTTTCCGTCCTTTCTGGCGATGAAGTCCAGGGTGTTGGGATGGTTTCCGGGCAGCACTTCTTCGGAAAAGATGATCTCCGCAGGCAGGGGGGCCAGGGTTTCCCGCAGTACCCGGTCGGTGCCGTGGCCTACGCCGGTCTTGCTCAGGGAGCCATAGAGGATCACCTGAAAGCTGTCCGCCTGGGGATTCTCCTCCCGGAAGAGCCGGGCAGCCCGCTCGGGGCCCATGGTGTGGGAAGAAGAGGGGCCTTTGCCGATTTTGTATATTTCTCGAATGGACTTCATGGCATTTCCTCCATAGATATTTCTTCGGACAGTATAGCAGAAATCCCCGAAAAAAACAATGGCAAACAAGCGAAAAGCTATTGACAAATATGCTATAATATAGTGAGTAATTTTTTTGAAAACCTGAGAGGATGAAATAAAAATGGCAAAGGATAAAAAGGTTGAGCAGATCACCGATATGGAGGTCGATTTTGCCCAGTGGTACACCGATGTGTGCAAAAAGGCACAGCTGATCGACTACTCCTCCGTAAAGGGCATCTTCATTTACCGGCCCTATGGCTATGCCATCTGGGAGAACATTCAGCACATCATGGATGCGGAGTTTAAGAAGGTGGGCGTGCAGAACGTCTATATGCCCATGCTGATCCCCGAGAGCCTGCTGCAAAAGGAAAAGGACCATGTGGAGGGCTTTGCCCCCGAGTGCGCCTGGGTCACCATGGGCGGCAACGAAAGATTAGAGGAGCGGCTGTGCATCCGCCCTACCTCCGAGACGCTGTTCTGCGACCATTTCGCCCAGGTCATTCAGTCCCACCGGGATCTGCCCATGAAGTATAACCAGTGGTGCAGCGTGCTGCGCTGGGAGAAGACCAGCCGCCCCTTCCTGCGCCACCGGGAGTTCCTGTGGCAGGAGGGCCACACCATGCACGCTACTGCCGAGGAGGCCAAGGCCTTTACCGAGCAGATGCTGAACCTGTACGCCGACTTCTGCGAGAATGTTCTGGCAATGCCTGTGACCCGGGGCCAGAAGACCGAGAAGGAGAAGTTCAACGGCGCAGAGGCAACCTATACCATCGAATGCATGATGCACGACCGCAAGGCCCTGCAGGCGGGCACCTCTCACTACTTCGGTGACGGCTTCGCCAAGGCCTTTGATATCACCTTTACGGATAAGAACAACCAGCGGGTAAGCCCCTTCCAGACCTCCTGGGGCGTTTCCACCCGCATGATCGGCGCCATCATTATGACCCACGGTGATAACAACGGTCTGGTGCTGCCCCCCAAGATCGCACCTGTGCAGGTGGTGATCCTGCCTGTGGCACAGCACAAGCCCGGCGTTCTGGAAGCTGCGGAGGCGCTGAAGGCCCGGCTGGAAAAGGCCGGTTTCCGGGTGAAGGTAGACGATTCCGACAATTCCATGGGCTGGAAGTGCGCCGAGTACGAGATGAAGGGCGTGCCTCTGCGTGTGGAGTGCGGCCCCAGAGATCTGGAGAATGACCAGTGCGTGCTGGTCCGCCGGACCGACCGGGAGAAGGTCACCGTCAAGCTGGAGGATCTGGAAGCTGCTGTGGAAGAGCAGCTGAACCTGGTCCATCAGGGCATGTACGAGCGGGCCAAGAAGAACCTGGAGGATCACATCTACGAGGCCCATTCTCTGGAAGAGGCCAAGGAGCTCCAGGAGAAGAACGGCGGCTTCATCAAGACCATGTGGTGCGGCAGCCAGGAGTGCGAGCTGAAGATGAAGGAAGTGGCCGGCATGTCCTCCCGCTGCATCCCCTTCAAGCAGGAGCACCTGGGCGATACCTGCGCCTGCTGCGGCAAGCCTGCAGGCAAGATGATCTACTGGGGTATTGCGTACTAAGTTCACACATCGCGGGCGGCCGATTGGTCGCCCGCTTTTTGATAGGAAGTGTGAAACACTTTCCGATTTTCTCCGTCTATAGAGGTGAGAGACAAAAGGAGGTGCCGTCATGGAGGACAGAAAGATCCTGGAGCTGTATCTTACCCGTTCGGAACAGGCCATCCGGGAGACGGAGGCCAAATACGGGGGCTACTGCTACAGCGTTGCCATGAACATCCTGGAGAACCGACAGGATGCCCAGGAGTGCGTCAGCGATACCTGGTTTTCGGCCTGGAACAGCATCCCGCCCCAGAGCCCCCGGGTCCTTGCGATATTTTTGGGAAGCATTACCCGGAACCTGGCCATTGACCGCTGGTACCCCTGATCCCGACGCGGGCAAGCACGCGTTCGAGGTCTTCTGCGA
>OGZL01001597.1_pt1 | contig 17601 bp, 14 predicted proteins | sample 1576761 | NCBI WGS metagenome assembly OGZL01 (sample SAMEA3541595, study PRJEB24748) | human gut metagenome | biome: human gut; feature: human-associated habitat; material: faeces | place: China | collected 2012
GTCCGCAGCGCCTTATTTATGTAGAGTACTTGGTGAAGACGATCCGAAGGAGAAGTCTGAACTTAGTACGGACGATACCTGTGCACTTAATGAGAACAAATAAGCCAAGTGAAGTACGAACTTAGTGCAGCAGGTGCATGTGGAGCACCTGGTGAGGCTGCTCTTAGATTGTCCGGTTAAAGAATGCAGTCATAAATACTGCAGGAGAATTCCAGTAAATGGTAATTTCGTTTGTGGAATAGCTTCCTACGTCATCGACATAACATTTCATCGGAGCGGTACCGGCAGGAACAGCCGCAATGGCAGCAGGATCACAAGGTGTTTTAAAGGGACCGCCGCTTACCCAGCCCGGCATCGGCAGATCAATTCCGTCGCATGCGGTCGGACGGTTGTGTGGATTCCTGAAAGCATGCTCACCTTCTCCGGTTACATAGCTGATATCAAGTGCATTACGGCCGAGCAGATAATGGAGCTGGTTCAATGCAGCCTCACGATACCGGGATGCGGTGTCTCCCTCACTGCAAAGGGAGGCCAGAATCAGCAGCATGGAACGGTTGCAGACAACCATGTTGCTTCCCCATACAAAATCCTCCGGCTGCATCGAAAGCTCAAAGCCGGATTTCTTTTGCAGTTCTATGAGCCGGTCGGCCTCGGTAAACAGGATCTGTTCATATTCCCTTTTCCGTGTGGCTCCACAGGTGTTTCCAGGATCCGTAAGCAGACATAGGGTTGCCATGCCTGAAACATCGGTCCAGCCAAAATCGGTTTTGCTTACTTCCGGATGAGTCATGGAAGAATATTTTTCAAAAGCCTTTAAATAGGTATCCCGATGAGCTGTATCCGTACGAAGAAGTTCGGCACTTGCCCAGAGACGTTCGTCGATGTCACAGTCATCATCGTATTCTCCGGTGTTGCTTCCTTCCGGATTGTGGAAGCCGATATAAGGGTGGCTTTCCATATAGGCGAAGGCCTTACGGGAGGCTTCAAGGGCCTGTGTGGAGAATGCTTTATCAAAAGGAGCATACACTCTGGAGGCCAGTGCCATGGAGGCTGCAAAATCTGCAGTTGCCATGGTGGAAACGGGATAGATCAGGAAGGGGAGTTTGTCCTCCTCCGGCATCAGGAAGTCCGCATGGACAAAGGAGGTCAGCTTGTGATAAACGCCGCCATTGTCTGCCTGCATTTTCAGCATCCATTTTAATTCATAGAGACATTCATTTAAGATGTCAGGAAGCAGATTACCGGATTCCGGAATATGTAAGGAAGCCTGAAAGCTTTCGGGGAAAAGCTCATACGCATACAGCAAATGTCCGACAGCAACGGCTGCCGGGGAAATATAGCGTCCGAAATCTCCGGCATCATGCCAGCCGCCGGTCATGTCAAAGTGTGGCGGATCCGGTGTCTGGTTCATGTAATCCTCTAAAAAAACAGCATCCTCTGTATGGCAGGCGGCATGTGTATATTCACCGGCATATTCGCTGGTAAGTGCACAGCCGCAGCGCTGGAAGTAAAAACATTTCATCAGATCCAGCTGGAGCTGTTCATAAACATGCTCTCCTATGACAAAGGTGTGGGAGCGCTCCCCGTTTCCGGCAAGGACATAGTAGCTTCCGGGAGAGCTTACTTTCGAAAAATCAAGCTGGTAAACCTGTTCTCCTGCGCTTTCATCCATTCCGGAATCCGTGCTTACTCCATCATAAACAGCATGCTGTGTCGTGCTGTCAATTAACTGGAAATTACAGGGAAAGGTGGTGGTTGCCACTTTCCTGGATACAGGGAGATACCCTGTCTGATCAATAAAAATACCCATAAGATAACCCTCCAAATATTCGATAAGGAAATTATAGCATTGAATAGTTTTGTACACAATGCCTATAGACAAATGGTACTAATATAGAATATAAATGGGTTATTGTTCACACAGCAACCAGACACTTGGCTGTCAGGCTGCGTAAGAACATGATTTGAGTGAGCAGGCTCCTTTTGCGAAGCAAAACTTCAAATGAGCCTGCGAATCGTTACTGGAACGAGGTACGAGTGAACAGTAACATAAATGGTTAGTTATTGCCTGGAGGAACGAAAGAGATGTGGATGTTACTTGTTTTATTATATGGAGTGTTAAAAGGAGCGCGTGAAATTGTAAAGAAGAAGGCATTGACAAAAAACAGTGTCATTGAGGTGCTGTTTTTCTATACATTGCTCGGCTTTCTGTTTGTAACTCCGCAGGCACCGTCGGCGATGGGGCTTGAGCCGAAATATTATTTCTGGATTGCCTTAAAGTCCTTTGTGATTTTCCTTGCATGGATCTGCAGCTTTAAGGCGATTAAGAAAATGCCGATCAGCCTCTATGGAGTGCTTGACTTATCAAGAGTATTGTTTGCAACTCTTTTAGGTGTCGTGGTGCTGCAGGAGACACTGAATACGCATCAGATGATCGGTCTTGTCTTTGTCAGTGCGGGCCTGCTGCTTCTGAAATTTAAGCCCTCTGTGCTGTTAAAAAAATTACGGGCGAATCTGCAAAGAAAACGGACGAAAGGATGCAAAGATCAGACAGTCCCCGGTCAGTCTGATCAGGTAATGGATATCACAGATGCAGTGACAGGTGGATCTGCTGCAGTACGGCAGTCCGGAAATGAAGTTTCTGTGATCCTGGTTCTTTTTGCCTTTGCCTCCTGCATGCTGAATGCAGTTTCCGGACTTATGGATAAGCTTTTGATGAAAAACATCAGCAGCTCCCAGCTACAGTTCTGGTATATGCTGTTTCTGGTGCTGTATTATCTGATTTATATTCTCTGCAGCCACACCAGAATCCGGAAGGAGGTCTGGAAGAACGGATGGATCTGGCTGCTTGCCATTTTATTTGTCATTGCGGATAAAGCGCTGTTTGTGGCAAATGGTATACCCGACAGCCGGATTACCATTATGACGCTATTGAAGCAGAGCGGCTGTGTGGTAACCATTCTTGCCGGTAAATTTATTTTCAGGGAAAAGAACGTCGGTTATAAGCTGTTCTGTGCAGCGGTGATTGTGATTGGTATCGTCATTGGTGTGAGCTAGTACAGTGAGCCTGTAATGAATCTTTTAATGCAATAAATACATCAAAAGTACCCCGATGAGGAAATACCATAGGAAAACCGGGTGATTCTTCATCGGGGGATACGACAGGCTGCACGCAGAAGAAAAGCGGGTGCTTTTATTTTACAGCCTGTTTGGCAAATTCTGTGGTTACAAGAGCTTCATAAGGAACACGTTCCGGAAGCTCACCGGCTTCTTCCAGGATATTCTGCAAGAGCATGAAGGAATCCTCTTCAAAAATCAGATTCTCCTTCCAGGTATCCTGTGCCGCATACCGGGAAACGATGGTGGTGATGGTCTGCAGCTGTGTGCCGTCAAACTGCGGAGCAATGACAGTGGCAATTTCTTCCGGAGTATGACTGCCCACATAGTCCATGCCCTTTTGCAGTGCATTGGTAAAGGACTGGATAATTTCAGGATTGTTTTCAATATAGCTTTTCTTTGCACTGAACGCCGTGTAAGGAACATAGCCGGAGCTTTCTCCTAAGGAAGCAACGACGTAGCCATCGCCTTTTTCTTCAAGAGAGGTGGCGTGGGGCTCAAACTCTACGGAAAAATCTCCCTGACCGCCGGAAAAGGCGGCAGCGGTAGAACCGAAATCAATGGACTGGTCGATCGAAAGATCACTTTTCGGATCGATGTTATTCTTTTTCAGAATGTATTCAAATACCATTTCAGGCATACCGCCGGCGCGTCCGCCGAGAACGGTCTTACCCTTCAACATATCCCAGTGGAAATCATCAATTGGCTCTCTGGAAACCAGAAAGTTTCCGGCCCGCTGGGTGAGCTGCGCAAAATTTAGCACATAATCGGATGCCCCGCCTGCATAGGTATAGATCGTGGACTCACTTCCCATGAAACCGATGTCTGCTTCCCCGGTAAGAACGGCGGTCATGGTTTTGTCGGCACCAAAGCCGGTAACCAGTGTCACATCAAGTCCTTCGTCGGCAAAATAACCTTCCTCAATGGCAACATACATTGGAGCATAGAAGATGGAATGAGCCACTTCGTTTAAGGTGATGCTTTTTAACCCATCCGTGCCGGCAGAACCGGGAGAAGAGCTGCTGCATCCGGAAAGCACCGGAAGCAGGGTCAGTACAAGGAACAGCACTAAGGGCAATGTTTTTCTTTTTTTCATATAACCTCCAGAAAGGATACCCGCAAGAGGGCATTTTGGTTGATAATTTATGGTATGTCATTGGGAAGAAAGGGTGACATGTATGAGGGGAAAAGCGGTAGACAGTAGTCGACAAAATATGTATAATAATAAAAAAGGGAGTTGACCCAGAAAACGGAGGGAAAAGAATGGGATTAATTAAAGCAGTAACAAGCGCTGTTGGTGGTGTGGTTGCAGATCAGTGGGAGGAGTACTTCTACTGTGATTCTTTAGACGCTGATGTGTTGGTGACCAAGGGACATAAGCGTCAGAAAGGCCGTGGCGCAGGCAATAACAAGGGTGAAGATAACATTATTTCAAACGGATCGGTCATCGCTGTCAACGAAGGACAGTGTATGATTATCGTAGATCAGGGCAAGGTTGTTGAGCTTTGTGCAGAAGCAGGAGAATTCAGGTATGATACCTCTTCCGAACCGAGTATTTTCTGCGGAAACCTGGGAGAGAACATTAAGAAAACCTTCTCAACCATAGGAAGACGTATTGCATTTGGCGGTGAAACAGCCAAGGATCAGAGAGTTTATTTCTTTAATACAAAGGAGATTATGGGGAATAAATACGGAACAGCCAATCCGGTACCGTTCCGTGTTGTAGATCAGAACATTGGACTGGATATTGATATTTCCATCCGCTGCAATGGTGAATATTCTTATCATATTACCGACCCGATTCTTTTCTATACCAATGTGTGCGGTAATGTCGTAAGTGATTATGAGAGAAGTGAGATTGACAGTCAGTTAAAGACCGAGTTGATGACTGCTTTACAGCCGGCATTTGCGAAGATTTCCGCTATGGGAATCCGTTACAGTGCCGTACCGGCACATACCATGGAGCTTGCAGACGCATTGAATGAGGTTCTTTCTGAAAAGTGGGCACAGCTTCGCGGTATTGAAATTGTTTCCTTTGGTATTAATACCATGAAGGCCTCTGAAGAAGATGAAGCAATGATTAAAGAGCTTCAGAAGAGTGCAGTATTGCGTAACCCGAATATGGCAGCAGCAACGCTTGTTGGTGCACAGGCAGAGGCAATGAAGGCAGCAGCCTCTAATACATCCACCGGACCGATGATGGCATTTGCCGGTATGAATATGGCCAATATGGCAGGAGGTATGAATGCACAGGGATTGTTTGCAATGGGTGGTTCCCAGCAGGCACCGGTACAGAATGCCGCACCGCAGGCAGCAGCACAGAACGCAGCACCTGCCGCAGCCGCTCCTGCTCCCGCAGCAGATACATGGACCTGTTCCTGTGGAAAGACAGGTAACACCGGTAAGTTCTGTGCAGAGTGCGGATCACCAAAGCCTGTTGCAGCAGATGGATGGGTATGTTCCTGCGGTGCAGTCAACAAGGGCAAATTCTGTTCGGAATGCGGAGCCAAGAAGCCGGCAGGAGAACCGCTTTATAAGTGTGACAAGTGCGGATGGGAGCCGGAAGATCCGAAGAATCCTCCGAAGTTCTGTCCGGAGTGCGGAGATCCGTTTGATGATAATGACGTGCAATAAGACGGTTGGCTTTGTTGTTGAAGCAGAGGTGGAGCATGAGTGAATTTGATACGAATTTAGATGCCAGAACGGTATCAACGATGGAAGAAACGGATAAAAAATGCCCAAACTGTGGCGGGGTCATGGATTTTGACCCCAAAACAGGAGGTCTTCTTTGTCCGTACTGTGGACATACACAGGAAATCGCAGCAAAGACGGACGAGCCGAAGGAAGCGGCAGAGTTATCCTTTGATACTGCGGAAAACACAGAAAACTGCAACTGGGGTGCGGAGAAGAAAACCGTAATCTGCAAGGCCTGCGGTGCTGAGTCTGTTTATGATGCATTGGAGATTTCCGCGGTCTGTCCGTTCTGTGGCTCCAATCAGGTCATGGAAGCTGCAGACCAGAATACGATAGCACCCGGAGGTGTGGTTCCCTTTCAATACTCTGATAAGCAGGCTGCTGACCTGTTTCAAAAGTGGATCAAAAAGAAGTTCTTTTGTCCGAAGCTTGCCAAGGAAAGTGCGAAGGCCAAGCATTTTAAAGGAATTTATCTTCCCTACTGGACATTTGATGCACAGACGGATTCTACCTATCGTGCAGAGTACGGAATAGAAAGAACCGTAAAGGAGAACGGAGAAGAAAAGACAGTAACGGACTGGTACCGGTGCTCCGGTCATCACAAGGAGTTCTTTGATGATGAGCTGGTGTGTGCGACTACGAACCAGAACCGCTCCATGCTTGCCGGAATTGAACCCTTTAACACGGCAGAAAATAAGGCATATAAGCCGGAATATGTGGCCGGCTTTGCAGCAGAGCGTTATGCCATCGGGTTTAAGGAAGGCTGGGAAATCGCAAAGAAGAGCATCGATAGTAAGCTCAGACGGTCCATTGATGATAAGATCCGTGATGAGCATGATGCAGATGATACACGTAACATTCAGATAAACAGCACATTCAGTAACCTGACCTACAAATACCTGTTGCTTCCGGTATGGCTTTCCAGCTATAAATACAAGGATAAGATATACAACTTCATGGTGAACGGTCAGACTGGAAAGGTATCCGGTAAGACACCGATCTCTATTCCGAAGGTGATCATTACTGTTCTTGGATGTATTGCAGCCATTGCCCTCATTTACTATCTGATGAATTAAGCGTGCCGGAATACTCCGGAGTCATTAGATTTATGACAGGTAAATGCATATAAAGGAGCTTAGAAAATGTCATTAAATGTGTTAGGTCTTACATTTAGTGCGGTTGTCTTTTTAGGTGTTTTTATTGCGGCAGCAGTTATCGGAATGAAAATCTACAGAAAGGTACGGTCGATTTCCCGACAGGCATTTGGAACAGAGAATATTTTAGAAGGCTTCCGTCAGATGGAAGTTGAGAATTCCACGACACCGAAGTCTGTTGCAGGAATGACCAGTCTTTACCTTCCAAAGATCAAGAAAGATTTTCCTGAATTTCAATATGATGAAATGAAAGTCAGGGCAGAAAATGCCCTGACTTCTTATCTGTTAGCCATCAGTTCTATGAATCCATCATTTTTAAAAGAGGGAGGACAGGAATTGAGAGATCATCTCTCTATGAAGCTTGCCATGCTTCGTGAGGAAGAAGTACGGGAAACCTATAGAGACATCAAAATCCACCGCACAGAACTTGCAAATTACAGAAAACGGAACGGACGCTGTATTGTGACGTTCCAGAGCTCTTTACAGAGCTTTTATACCAAGACAGACAGAAGCGGGAAGCTTCTTGCAGGAAATGCACAGCTTTATACACAGACGAAATATAACGTGGATGTGATTTATATACAGGATCGGGAGCTGGTCGAAAAGGAAACCGATCTTTCCCTGGGATTAAACTGTCCGAACTGCGGAGCACCTATTTCCACGCTGGGAAGCAAAGTGTGTGAGTATTGCGGAACCCCCATTGTGGAATTGAACATCTATGCATGGACATTCAGTAACATTGAAGAGGTATAGGTCGAATGAGCATTTATGATAGCTTAAATGAAGAACAGAAAAAGGGCGTGTTTACTACGGAGGGTCCTGTGCTTTTACTGGCGGGTGCAGGTTCCGGAAAAACACGGGTACTGACGCACCGTATCGCTTATCTGATTGATGAGCTGGGAGTGAATTCCTATCATATCATGGCGATTACGTTTACCAACAAGGCGGCCGGTGAGATGAAGGAGCGTGTGGAACGGCTCGTAGGAATGGGGGCTGACAGCATCTGGGTTACTACCTTTCATTCGACCTGTGTGCGGATCCTGCGCCGCTTCGCAGATCGTCTGGGATACGATAACAGTTTTACCATTTATGATACGGATGATCAGAAGTCAGTGATGAAGGATGTCTGTAAGCATTTACAGATTGATACGAAGCAGATGAAGGAAAGGACGATTCTGTCTGCCATTTCTTCTGCGAAAAACGAGCTTGTGGGTGTACAGGAATATGAAACGCAGGCCATGGGGGATTTCCGTAAGCAAAAGGTGGCAGCTGCTTACCGGGAGTATCAGAATATCCTTAAGAAGAACAATGCGATGGATTTTGATGATCTCATCATGAATGCAGTGGAGCTGTTCAAGGCGTGTCCGGATGTACTGGAATATTATCAGAAGCGGTTCCGGTATATCATGGTGGATGAATATCAGGATACGAATACGGCGCAGTTCCAGCTGATCCGTCTGTTGGCAGAGGGATCGCGCAACATCTGTGTGGTCGGTGACGATGATCAGTCCATTTATAAATTCCGTGGAGCCAATATCCGGAATATTCTGGATTTTGAAAAATATTATCCGGAGGCTGTTGTGATCCGCCTGGAGCAGAATTACCGTTCCACGCAGAATGTACTCGATGCTGCGAATGCGGTTATCCGGAATAATGTAGGGCGTAAGAGCAAGACGCTCTGGACGGACAAGGGTGCCGGAAACCGGATTCATTACCGCCAGTTTGACAATGCATATGAAGAAGCTGAATTTATTGCAGATGATATCAGCCGGAAGATCAAAGACGGCATTGTGGAAGCCGGAGAATGTGCAGTCCTTTTCCGGACAAATGCACAGGCGCGTCTCCTGGAAGAACGTTTTGTTGTGGAAGGCATCCCCTATGATGTGGTTGGCGGAACGAACTTTTATGCCAGAAGAGAAATTAAGGATCTCCTTTCGTATTTAAAGACGGTTGATAACGCACGGGATGATCTGGCTGTAAAGCGTATCATCAATGTGCCAAAGCGTGGAATCGGTGCAGCGACCATTGCTAAGGTGGATGATTATGCACAGATGCATGAAATCAGTTTTTACGAGGCACTGTGTCATGCGGATGAGATTCAGGGACTTGGTAAGGCGGAAGCGAAGATCCGTCCCTTTGTCAATATGATTCAGGTATTCCGCAGCCGCCTTTCTTATTATAGTCTGAAGGAATTGATGCATGATATTCTGGACACGACGAATTATATCAATGAAATGGATGTCGATGATGAGATCGAAGCACAGAGCCGGATTGATAATATCGATGAATTGATTAATAAAATTGTTGCATATGAAGAGGCCAACGATGAGCCCTCCTTAAGTGCATTTTTGGAGGAAGTGGCGCTGGTAGCCGACATTGACCGGCTATCCGAAGACGATAACCGTGTGCTGCTGATGACACTGCACAGTGCAAAGGGACTGGAATTTTCGCATGTGTATCTTGCCGGTATGGAGGATGGCATTTTCCCAAGCTACATGACGATTGCCTCTGATGATCCGGCAGAGATCGAAGAGGAACGTCGTCTTGCCTATGTGGGAATTACCAGGGCGAAAGACGATCTGACGCTGTGTTATGCCAAAATGCGTATGGTGCGTGGGGAAACACAGATGAATGTGGTCAGCCGCTTTGTCAAAGAAATTCCGCCGGAGCTGATGGACAATAAGCCACCTGCTCCCAGATATCAGCCGGTTGTGGCAGATAAATCCTCACGTACCATTTCTGCTCCGAAAAAGTCGTATCTTGCATCTGCCGGAACAGGATCGTTCGGAGCATTGGGAATTTCCAAAGGATCCGAAGCGGTAAAGGGCGGTAAGCCGGACTATGATATCGGGGACCGCGTCAGGCATGTAAAGTATGGAGAAGGCTTTGTGACAGACCTGGAGCCGGGACCGAGAGACTATAAGGTGACGGTTGATTTTGATGACGCCGGACAGAAGATCATGTATGCGGCTTTTGCGAAGCTTGAGAAGCTTTGATTGGCTATGATGTATGAAAATGATGATACAAAATGCCCTTTGTGAGCAAGCTCCCACGGTCATCTTGTACAATCATTTCCACATGGCTGATTATTTGTACAAATTTTGGAAAATGACTGTTGTTAAAATGCGGATGAGATGATATATTATCTAATAACAAGAGCAGACCGGAATAGGAATTCTTATTTTGGGAAGACTAGACGGGTAATGATCTGCCGGATTGGTGAAACAATGGAAATGCAGGAAAGGACAGGGTGAGGATATGAACAAGATAGAAGAGATCGCAGCTATGCTGAAGCAGTATGATATCAAGGATTTGAAGAATGTCAGAGACCTGAATGATTTAAAGGATTTTCTGGCACATAAGGAAGAAGAAAAGAAAAAAGGCAAGAATGTGCTTCTGTGCATCTTTGCAGTTGTTGGAGTGATCGTTGTGGTAGCAGCAATCTGCTATGGTGTATACCGTTATCTCGTGCCGGATTATCTCGAGGATTTTGACGATGATTTCGATGATGAATTTGATGATGACTTCTTCGATGATGAGGACGAGGATAAGGAAGACAAGGAAGAGCAGCCCGCGAAGGACTGGAAGGATGATGTCGAGAAGGAAGACCTTGCAGCTTCTGAAGAATAAAGGATATCAGTCAAAGTGATCATCTAATGTCGGGATGTGCCGGTGCACATCCCTTTTTTTGAGTAGAGCACTTAGTGAAAGCGAATCGAAGATGAAGCCTGAAGTTAGTGCGAACCATACCTGTGCACTTAAAGAATGCAAGCCGAAGGTGCAGCATGAATTTAGTGCAGCAGGTAGAGTAGAGCACTCAGGTATTTATTAGATTGGGTATATAAATAAGAGAGGAATCATGATATGAAAAAGGGACAGATCATTGAAGGAGTGGTAGAACGGGTTGATTTCCCGAATAAGGGGATTGTGAATACAGCAGAGGGAATCTGCACGGTAAAGAATGTCCTTCCCGGTCAGAAGATTACACTGATGGTCCAGAAAAACCGTAATAAAAAAGCCGAAGGAAGAGTACTCAGTGTGGATCAGAAATCTCCATTGGAAATGGAAAGTCCCTGTCCTCATTTCGGAGAGTGCGGTGGCTGCACCTATATTTCACTTCCCTATGAAGAGCAGCTTGCCATCAAGGAAGCCCAAGTGAAAAAGCTTCTGGACAGTGTCCTTGACCGGCAGGAGGAGGCCTGGGAGTTTCAGGGGATCAAAGGAAGTCCTGCGCAGTACGAATACCGCAACAAGATGGAGTTTTCTTTTGGAGATGCCTACAAGGATGGCCCGTTAAGTCTGGGGATGCATAAGAGAGGCAGCTTTTATGATATTGTATCGGTATCAGACTGCCAGATTGTAGACGAAGATTACCGAAAGATTCTTGTCATGACTCAGGAGCATTTCAAGGACTGCAGCTTTTACCACCGCCTGCGCCATGAAGGCTTCCTGCGTCATCTGCTCGTTCGTAAAGCAAAAAAGACGGGGCAGATTTTGGTGGCACTTGTGACGACCTCGGAAGGAATTTCTAATTTTCTCGGAGAGTGTGCATATCGTTATAAAGCTCTTTTGGAAAATCAAAATGGTATAGGGCAGAAGAATCCGGATTCTTCATTGATTACTTCTTATGTACAGAAGGATCATGAGCAGCTTGTGGAGGAATGGAAAGAGAACCTTCTTGCTATGGAGCTGCATGGTACCATGACGGGAATCCTGCATATTATCAACGACTCTGTGGCAGATGTGGTACAGAGCGATGAAACCAGAGTGCTTTATGGTCAGGAATACATCGAAGAGGAATTGCTGGGACTGAAGTTTAAGATTTCCACGTTTTCCTTTTTCCAGACCAATTCTCTCGGGGCAGAGGTACTCTATGAAACGGCACGCGAGTATATTGGTGATCTGACACATAATAAGGATAAAGAGGTTGTCTTTGACTTATATAGTGGAACCGGGACGATTGCACAGCTTATGGCTCCGGTTGCGAGGAAGGTGATTGGAGTTGAAATCGTGGAGGAAGCTGTGGAGGCTGCGAAGAAGAATGCGGAATTAAATGGTTTACATAATTGCGAATTCATTGCAGGCGATGTTTTGAAGGTATTGGATGACATTACGGAAAAGCCGGATATGATTATTTTAGACCCACCTCGTGACGGAATTCACCCGAAGGCGCTGACGAAGATTATTGCCTATGGAATTCTAAGGCTTGTATATATTTCCTGCAAGCCGACAAGCCTCATTCGTGACCTTGAGACGTTTCTTGCCAGCGGCTATCATGTGGAGAAGGCGGTTGCCGTGGATCAGTTTCCGTGGACGGCGAATGTGGAGACGGTATGCCTTTTGTCCAAACTCCACGAAGCGAAGCATCATGTGAATGTGAGACTTGACATGGACGAGATGGATTTAACGGCGGCTGAGAGCAAGGCTACTTATGAGGAGATAAAGAAGTATGTGGCAGAGCATAATGATGGGATGAAGGTAAGTAATCTATACATTGCGCAGGTGAAGGCTAAGCATGGAATCATTGAGCGAGAGAATTATAATTTACCTAAGTCAGAGGAAGTCAGACAGCCTAAGTGTCCTAAGGAGAAGGAAGAGGCTATTGTTTGGGCACTGAAATATTTTCAGATGATTCCAAGTGAATCATAGGATGATTCGTGATAGGCAGATACTTGATGATATGGTGGAAAGCGTAAGAGAGCATACTTCATTGGTCTAAGGAAATCATATCACACATTTTAATAATAAAATTAGTATCAGTAAAAACAGCGTATTTGTAAAGAAAGTTGTATACAAATATGCTGTTTTTTGATGCAAGTAAGAGAATAAACTGTTTATGACAGAAAATTTGTAAATTTAACATAATAACTGAAAAATTATTGTGGAAAGGAAATTGTAGTAGTAAAATTAAAATAGCTATTTTATTGCATATTTTAATTTCAAACTTTATTCCAAAGCGAATTTTGATACAAAAGTACGTTTTAACGGACATCATGTATACTATTTTTATAATACGAGGAAAAGAATATGAAGGAAATAAAATGTTTAGAAGCTAATAAATATCAAGATGGTAATTATGAAAAATATGAGAATGGAATATATAGGAAGGACAATCTGTTTTTTGTAACGCTTTCATTTATACAAGAACCAGAACTTGGAGAAGGAAAGGATGCATCATCTATATCTCAATATCCATTGGAAGATTTATTAGACAAGTTTGGGGTGTATATTTCTGACTTTTATAAGAGTGAAAACGTTGCGGGTAAAGACACGTGTTATTTAGAATTTGCAAGTAGTGATGCGAAAGATATTATCAATTTACTTACAATAATAAATAAGCATATATATAACAAAAATGTGATTATTGATGGAGAAGAAATGGTCACACTAATTATAGAATAGGAAAAAACATGAGATATAAAATGAAAAGGCTATGCTCCTTATTATTGGTTTTTGCTTTATGTATACAGTCGTTGATAGGATGTGGTAGCGATACCGATACCGATAAACGTTCGAGTAGTAATGTTTATGTAGAGGAAAGCGTAATTAAGGAACAAACTATTGCAGAAAGTACCATTGATGAAAAATACTTAGATGAAAAATATATTACAGAGAATTTAATATACGAGGATGGAATATATGAGTATACCATTGATGAAAATATTATTAGTGAAGCATATATAATAGAGGTTACTATTAGTGAAGATGTGGAAGAAGAAATATTAGCACAACTTCCTGATGATTTTTCTGAATATGAAATTGACTGGGCTGCTGTGATCGGTAAGTTTGCGGTTGGAACAACAATAATTATAGCAACTGGCATTGTACAGCATTATTTACATTCAACATATTTCTTGTTTGCTTCGCCGATAAAGGTAACTCGTGATGCGCTTATTGGTGGTTCAATGGAAGCTGCTATTAGAGTGGCTCTTGAAGCAGATAAAACCGGGAATAATGCAGAGGCAGCAATTAAGAAATATGCGATAGAAGGATTTGCAGATGGATATATGTGGGGAGCGGTTACTTCTGTATTATCCGTAATGCATAAAAATTTCAAGTTACCAAAGAGCTTGGCAATGTCGAGTGGTAAAGTAGGCAAGATTGCGCTGGATGGAACGGTACTTGACGAAGCTGGAAATGAACTTGGAAAAGCGTATATTGGGAAAAAAGGGATATATGTATTAAAAGAAACAGCAACAAGTACAAAAATTGAGTTATTCGATGTAGCAGGTAAACAAATTGTTAATGCAACAGCAGAGCAGATGGCTCAAATTGCAAAAGGTACATTACCACCCAATTCAATATTTAGGTTAGGTACAAGTGATACTGCAAAAATATGTAGGACAGATGCTGCAGGAATTGTATATCGTATCAATGATGAGTTAGTCCCTAATATTACATATAAGTTAGGTACAGTAGTTTACCAAACAGATGACTATGGAAGAATAGTAAAAGTTACTTTTGATGAATTAACGTTAAAAGATGCGGATAGACCGAGAAAAGTAATTCAGAATACCCTTTCAGAAATCGGAAGAGGATATGAAAAGGTTAATGATGATAGGGGACATATCATAGCAGATCGTTTTAATGGGAACAATTCTCTTGCAAACATTGTATCTATGGATTCAGATTTGAACAGGGGAGAATACAAAGCAATGGAGGATATCTGGGCAGAAAGTATAAAACTGGGTAAAAATGTTAGTGGTACGATTGAACTGAAATACTCTGGAAAATCATATAGACCTGATGTATTGGATGTATGGTATGATATTGGAGAAGGCAGTATAGAAAAAGTATTTTCAAATTTATAAATAAACTGGAGGATAAGTTATGAAAAACAAAAGATTTAAAATGTTGTTTGCTGTGGGTGTGATATTATCTATTTTTTCTTTTACTGCTTGTGGAAGTACAGAAGAAGAAAACAAATCCAATTCAGAGAATGAGCAGATGCAAGAAACAGAAGAGGAAAAGAAGGGTTTCTTTGATGCTTCCTATACTACTGAAACTACTATAGCATATTCCGCAGGAAATGATAGTGACTGGTCTTATGGAAATCAAAGAAAAGAGTTCCCTATAGATGATGCTTGTTATGTGAGAATAGCAAGTACAGCAATAACAGACAAAAATAAGGGTGTTGATAATGAGATAGCAGTAACTTACAGATTTACTGGAACTGAAAATTGTCAAGTTAATTTATCTGATGGAATTGCAGAGCAAATAGATACAGGAGATGCAAATGTGACAGAGTTTACAAGGACAATTTTTGCAAAGAAATCCAAAGAAGCAGAAGAGGACATTATTATTTTCCAGTATGTTCCGACGGAGAGCGCCGAGAGTATTACGCTTGAAGTGCTTTATGATGATCAGATTGATTCAAGATACGATTGTAGAAACGCAGTATATTTTGTATCGTCTGAAACAGAAGAGACAGAAGACGTGAGAAAAGAGAACGGAACAAAATAATCAACAGAGGAGAAGATAGAATATGTCAATGATTAAGTGTACTGAATGTGGAAAAGAGATTAGCGATAAGGCAACAGCATGTCCTCACTGTGGTTGTCCTATGACAGAGATATTGTCAGCCACAAAAGAGAATAAAAAAGAAGAAAAAGTAAAACCAATAAAGGAAAAAAAGATAAAAGAGCCTATAACTCCAGAACAGAAAAAGAAGAGAATCCTCATTATGAGTGTGACAGCATTTGTTTTGATTGCTGCGGTAGCTTTGATTTGGTATTTTGGAATTAAAATACCGCAAGACAAAGCATATGCAGAGTACTTAGTGACATTTGATGCTTATAATCAGGAAATCGAAAACTATAATAGTACAGTACTGAATTATAATGAAAAAGCTAACAAGATTATTGCAGCTAATGAAGAATTAACAGGTGTAATTGAAGAGGCGCAAGCATTGATTGATTGTGGAGATACGCCTTATGAATCAGAGACAATGACAACCTTAAACAATGCACTCAAAAATTCAAAAAATAGCATATGTGAAACACCAAATATTTATGAGAAGAAGACGGCTCTTGAATTAGACGAGAGTTTAAATAAGTCACTAGCAAGTAAGATTTCTGAAGCAAATGAAAGCTTGAATGCGGAAAAGTCAGAAATCGTATCGGCTACAAGTGAAGTTGGAGAGGAAAGTGCTGCCTTATCAGTACCAGATTATTCAAAAATCATTGCAGAAATCAAAGATGAGGAAGAACTTCTCGAAAATAGTTATGTAATACAAAAACAGATTACTAATCCAACACAGGATTTTGTACTTGCAAAAATCAATAATGTAGAGAATATAGCGAATGTCGCTTGTGCAACCGAGGAGAATGATCCAAACGGTAAACTGGGAAAAGATGGAGGATACACTGCACAGATATACTTTTCATCTCCTTTGCTTGGCACAGAAACTATTGCAGGTGATAAACTGATTGATGCTGGAACTGATGCCGGAGGAAGTATTGAGGTCTATAAAACTGTTGAGGCAGCAGAGGCAAGAAATTCATATTTGGCATCATTTGATGGTGGTATTTTTGATTCTGGTAAGCATACGGTAATTGGAACTATGGTGGTGCGTGTATCAACGAATTTAACCGCCACAAAGCAGGATAGTTTTATTAACGAGATTATTGAAGCCCTTATTGAGTTATAATATTTCGCGAAAAATACATAACCTTTTATGAAATGAAAAATAAATCTGAAAGGGTAAATAAATGAGTGATAAAGAAAAGACTAAGGAAAAGAAAACCATATCCCAAGAAGATGTGATGAAGCTTTTGGATTCCTGTTATGATAAGTGCTTAAATGGAGTACCAAAGGTTAGCCAGAGCGTAGAGGACATGGCAGAAGATTATCTAAAAAAGTATCAGACTAAGGAAGAATCCTGTAAGGCAATGTTAAAGAACCAAATTGCAAAATGTACAACATCTGGATTTATTACTGGCTTTGGTGGTATCATTACTATGCCTGTTACACTTCCAGCAAATGTGGGAAGCGTAATGTATGTGCAGATGCGTATGATAGCTTGCGTTGCATATATGGCAGGATACGAGTTAAATAGTGATCAGACGCAAACATTTGTATATGCCTGTCTTGCTGGAGTAGCGGTCAATGAGTTAATCAAACAGGCAGGAATAAAGTTTGGTGTTAAGTTTGCAAATGGACTGATTAAGAAAATTCCGGGCAAAGTACTTACCAAGATAAATCAGAAAGTTGGTTTCCGGTTCATAACGAAGTTTGGAACAAAAGGCATTGTCAATCTTGGAAAAATGTTACCGGGCGTTGGTGCAGTAATTGGTGGTGGATTAGATTTGGTTGAGACTAAGGTTATTGCAGACCGGGCATACAAGTGGTTCTTTATGGGGGATTTTAGCGAAGCCAGCAAAGAGGAAGAGGATATTATTATTGATATTGAAGATGCAGATTTTGATGAGATTATCCCGGAAGAGAAACATGAATCATAGTTTAATGTGGTTACTGTAGTCAGTATAGTGTAGAAATATTGTGCTGATAGAGAAGAGCTGGGAATACTAAAGAAAATGTTTTGCACAGAGAAAGAGGACTGGATGAAATCAGCAGTCGGGAAATGATGGGAGAATTCATTCTTTATTACCGTGGAAAGGTTTTTGGTGGAATATAT
>OGZL01001624.1_pt1 | contig 17436 bp, 15 predicted proteins | sample 1576761 | NCBI WGS metagenome assembly OGZL01 (sample SAMEA3541595, study PRJEB24748) | human gut metagenome | biome: human gut; feature: human-associated habitat; material: faeces | place: China | collected 2012
TGTCCGTTGATGTTTATCTTCTTCCTTGCGCTCACATGGTCAACAGCCCCGATGTCTGCGTTCAGTAAGGACTTTGAAAGCCTGATTGTTTCCGTTATGTCAGGTATTTTCTGGTTATCGGGTATTATGTACAACTCCTACGGCTTTGATTCGCCGTTTCTCAACAAGCTTATGCTTATCAATCCGATTAACTTTTTCGTAAACGGCTACCGCAACTGTTTTCTCTACAACAGACCGTTCTATGCAAACAAAACGGAATGTCTTGTGTTTGCAATTGAATTTGTTGTAATTTTCGTCCTTGGTATTTTCAACTACAACAGACTCAGGAAAAAACTTCCTGATGTACTTTAAGGAGGTAATATTATGGCTGAAACAAAAGTATCCGATCCGATTATTACCTTTAAAAATGTCAGCAAAACCTACACACTCTACAAAGATGACAAGGCAAGATTCAAGGCTCTTTTCTTTAAGCCGAGAAATGCAAAAACAAATAAGGCACTTAACAATGTTTCAATGGTAATCAATCGTGGCGAATCGGTTGGTATTGTCGGCGATAACGGTGCCGGCAAGTCAACTCTGCTCAAGATGATTACGGGCGTTGCATTTCCCGACGAAGGCGAAATCACCGTTGACGGCAAGGTTGCCGCATTGCTTGAGCTCACTGCGGGCTTTTCCATGGAAATGACAGGCAGAGAAAACATTTATCTGAAGGGTTATGTTCTCGGTCTTGAGGACAGCTACATTAAGCAGATTGAGGAGAAAATCATCGACTTTGCAGAGCTTGGAGATTACATTGACCAGCCTGTAAGAACATACTCAAGCGGTATGAAAATGCGTCTTGGTTTTGCTATCAATGTCAACATTGAACCCGATGTTCTTGTTGTTGATGAGGCGCTCTCGGTCGGTGACGCAACCTTCAAAAAGAAGTGTAAAAGTAAAATTAAAGAGATTATCGAAAGCGGTGTAACCGTACTTTATGTAAGCCACAATGCCGCTTCGGTTAAAGAAATCTGCGCGCGTTCAATCTTCCTTAAAAAAGGAACTGTTATGTTTGACGGACCGACAGATGAAACCCTCAGAGTTTATGAGGAATCAAAAAAGAAAAAATAATTCCGTTTCGGAATAAAGCAAAAGCTCCACAATTGCGGAGCTTTTCTGATTTATCTGAGAGGTAAACCCATATGGACTGTACCGTAAAAGGCAATCTGCCCTCCGAAATTTTTGAGGACATTAAAAAAATTGCAGACAACAGGATAAATTTTCAACAGTTAAAAAACAAGACTGTTTTCGTGTCGGACTGTCACGGACTTATTGCATATTACATTATATGCACATTGCTTGAGGGCAATGATTTTTTTGAAAACAACACAAGGGTAATCACCCTTGTAAAAAGCCGTGAAGATGCCGAAAAGCAGTTTGATAATCTGATTTTTCGTGATGATTTCATTATTGAAGTCGGAGATTCAAGAGCTTTTCCCGAAATTGAACGAGCAGATTTTGTAATCAACTGCAACTGCCCGTGTGAGGTTGCAGAGGAAGATTGCAGTAATCCCGAAATTGCGGATGCAATCACTTCGGGCTTTGTAAATGTGCTTGAATATGCAAAAGAGTCAAATGCCGAATCGGTCCTGCTCGTATCTTCATATATGGTTTACGGGGAGGTTTTCAGCGGTAAAAATAACATTTGCGAAAACGACCTCGGCTATCTCGATCCGACCGATGCCGACAGTGCATACGCACAAAGTATGCGTTCAGCCGAAACACTTGCTGTTTGCTATGCTGAAAAGTTCGGTATGAATGTAAAAATCGCCCGTCCCTGCCCCACACTCGGAGGTGTCAGAATGAGCGATGAAAGAAAATGGGCAAAGCTGATTGTCAGTGCGGCAAAAAATCAGAGCATTATGCTTACAGATAACGGTGGCGAAAAGTTCAGCTTTTGCTATGTGACGGACACGGTTTCTGCATTGATTGATATTTTGCTTAACGGAAAAAGCGGTGAGGCATACAACATTTCAAACGATAACGCAAATGTGACAATGCGGGAATTTGCACAGCTTGTAAAATCGGCAAATCCCGAAAAGAATCTCTTCGTAGTGTTCGTTCACAGAAAAGACGAAGAAGAACCCGAATTTTCTCCGTCATCCCCCACACCGTATGTTTTGTGCAACGATAAAATAAAATCACTCGGCTTTAGTCCGAAAACCACGCTTAAAGACGGAATAAAACGCAGTATAAGAGCAACAGAACTGCGTGCAGAATTGCGAAGGATAAAGTAATGCGTATTAAAGATTTTTTAAACGAATTTGAGGCCGACAGGGCGGCATTGCCCGGAGTTGAAAAAGAAACTCTTGCAAAGCTCAGGAACAAAACAATTGTCATCTCGGGCGGTGAACTTGCAAGGTGTCTTTGCTATGCCTTTCTGTACAATAACGAGGCTAAAAGGCTCGGAATAAAAGTTATCCTTCTCGGCAAATCACGCAACGCAATGGCATCATACCACAGCGAACTCTTGTTAAGAGATGATTTTGATTTTGTCGATTATAATTCTGCATCGGAAATTTCAAGTGCCGACTATGTAATTACAACAGGAATCTGCGGTGAACATACGGACAACAACCCACAGATTATGATTGACGGCATTGCAGAGATAAATGCCTGTGCCAAAATTGCAAAAGCCACAGGCGCAAGGGTTGTCGTTGTGAACGACAGCAGAATTTACGGCAAAGCCAAACCGCACAGAGTTTATTCCGAAAACGAATACGCAGAGCTTGACGCAACCTCTCCCTCATCGCTTGCAGGTCAGCTTATGAGAACGAGAGAAACCACCTTGCACTCGGTTTTGAAGAACAGCGAATCAACCGTTACAACGCTCAGAACGGGCATAATTTTGGGAGCGTCAAGCAACTTTACAAGCGTGCTTGATCCTGTTTTTGACGATATAGCCAACCGCCGTGACACAGTTGTTCCGGCGACAAGGGATCGCTATACCTTTGTTTATATCAACGATGTTTTAAAGGCGATTGTTTTCGCAATGACAAATCTTGAAGAAAACGCAGTTTATAATGTCGGCGGCAAAAACTGCAACGCATCGCTGATTATGATTGCGGCTGTTCTCAACGATATTTACGGCAGTCGCTGTACAATTGAGTCGGGCGATTTTACGGAGCTTGACGGCTGTGCAATTAATTCAAACAAAATTTCCGTAAACGAATGCACTCCCGACATTGACCTTGAAACCATGCTGAAAATCTGCATAATGGACAAGATGAAGTCCGAAAAAGTTCTGCGTATCCCCCACTCACATGAGCGCAGACTTGATTCAATCCACGAAATTCAGCTTGCATTTCTGCTTGAAACCGACAGAATTTGTCGAAAGCATAACATAAAATATTTTCTCGGCGGCGGAACACTTCTCGGTGCAATCCGTCACAAAGGATTCATTCCGTGGGATGATGATGCCGATATTATGATGTTGCGTGAAGATTTTGACCGATTTTGCGAGATTGCGCCAAAGGAACTTCCGAGCAATATGACTTTTCAATCGTACCATACGGACAAGGCTTGTTTCTATGAATTTGCCAAGGTCAGACTTGATGACACTTTCTTTGCAACCGACTTTGCAAAAGACCATCACGCAATGCACAACGGAATTGCGTTTGATATTTTCTGTCATGATAACACAGCCAATTCAGCAATCGGACGAAAAATTCATATGGCTCTGACTCTGTTCACAAGAGCGCTGGTGTTCAATAAATGGAATAATCGCAAGGCTGAAAACGGCAGTAAAATCCAGAGCATTGTAACAAATTTCTGCAAGAAAATATTTCCGCTCAGATTCAGTATGTGGCTTGAAGTCCGTACTTTAAAATTCTTTAAAAACAAAAAGAATGCAAAATATCTCTATGACGGAATGGGCAGAAATATTTATAACGGTGCTTTTCCAAAGGAATATCTTGACGATGTTGCTTATGCCGACTTTGAGGGTTACAAGTTCCCCGTGCCAAAGGAATATGACAAGTACCTTACTTTCCTCTATGGCGACTATATGGAGCTTGCACCGCTGTCAACAAGAATGGGTTGTCACGAAATTGCCCTCTGCGACATCGGAAAATACGACGGTTTTAAAATCCGCAAACCCGATTCTGAAAAATAATCAGCGTAAATCAGACCGATAAAGTAAATGTGACTTGACACTTACCTGTCGGTCTGCTATAATAATATAGCACATTTTGAGTGCTGTTGCGGAATCAGCCGAAAAGTAAGATTTATCTGAAAGAAAGCTCCGCCTCGGTTTCCCCACCGTGTAAAAATCAAGGGAATTTAAATTGATTATGCAAAAGTTGACACAATTATTTTCAACTTTCAATTTTCAATTTTCAATTTAATAAGCAGGTATGGCGGAATTGGCAGACGCGCATGGTTCAGGTCCATGTGAAAGCAATTTCATGCAGGTTCAAGTCCTGTTACCTGCACCAACAGCCGTTTCTTATGTAGAAACGGCTGTTTTGTACCACATTTTTGGTCTGTTCTATGGCGATTTTCAAATTATTTGAATTAATTTTGAATAAAAATCGAAAATTATGTTGACAAATCCGAAAATATGGTATATAATAATTAAGCTGTTGTTATTAAACAACATTTCGAGGTGTAGCTCAGTTTGGTAGAGTGCTTGGTTTGGGACCAAGATGCCGCAGGTTCAAGTCCTGTCACCTCGACCAAAAAAAGGTGGTTTTTTAACCGCCTTTTATTTTTTGCCAAAATTACTTAAAATGCCTTAAAAGTGGCTTAAACACTGGGTTTTTGAGATTTCAAAAATTCAGTTGAGTAATTTTGAATTAAGTTAAAACAAGATAAAATGCAGTCAAACTTACTGTCAAACTTACTGTCATTTTAGTTTGCCTGCCGATTTTCAAGGAAACAAGATAATATATTTTTAAAATTTATTACACCGTAGCACAAAGATTTTTCTATTATTAAAACAACAAAGAGGTTAAGCAATTTTTTCTAACGCTTAACCTCTTTTTTTATTTTGTTGATTACAGAGCATTCCCATATCATAACTACCCTCCTCAGGGTTATAACTTTTCATATAAATACCTCCTTTAATATGTTTATATTGTACCATAAATCCTAACTAAGTTAAATACTTTCTTTAGTATAATATTATTTTTTTAGCATAGAAAAAGAGGGTTCATAAAGAACCCTCTCTTCCCAATAATTATTTTAAGGATTTATACTTGCTGTCGAATTTAATTATCTGTATTCCCAGTGACCGCCGTCTTTAACCTTTTCATCCCAAGGTTTTACCCATTCCTTGTCTTCTACTGTTTTTGTGCCTGTCTGTACATATTCCTTCTCATAGTGGTATGAGCCTCTACCACCATTATCCATTTCCCAAAAAATATGCTCATCCAGCTGATTATCATCTAATAATTTTTTACCGCAGTCATTGCATACATTGTAGCCTACCCAACCATATACTGGCTCCTCGTGAGTACCTACTACTTTCCAATAGCCATCGTGGTGTACTGTCTTGTAGTCATCTACCCATACCTTCTGCTTTGGCTTTGCTGTAGGTGTTTCAGTCTTTGAGGACTCACTCGGCTTAGATGCTGGCTTCTGAGCTGGCTTTGTGTCGTTCTTTGAAGAGTTGCTCGGCTTAGACGCTGGCTTCTTGTCGTTATCAGATGTATTTGTCTTTGAAGTGTTGTCTTTCTTTGATGATGTATTTTCTTTCTTTTCGGTGTTACCCTTGTTGCCGTTATTGTTGTTAGATACCGTAGTTTTTACATCGTTGACCTTAACTGTAACTGTCTTACCGTCGTCGGTTTTTACTTCTACCTTGCCGTCTTTTACTTCGACTTTCTTACCATTCTTGTCTGTGATGTTGCCGTCTTTGTCGATTTTTAGACCGTTATCCTCAATAGCCTTGCTGACCTCAGATGATACAGTTGAAGTCTGTACGGTTGAAGTCTGTACGGTTGAAGATATTACTGACGGTTCTGTCGGTTCTTTCTCAGCGTTACAGCCTGCAAGAATGCTTATGCCGACTGCTGATGTGCCTGCAAGTATTGTAGCAACGCAGACAACGGCAATTACCTTGGTTTTTACTGTCGCAGTTGCTGTTGCCTTTACGATAGATGAAACTGTTGACTTTGCACCTGTCGCAAAGCCTTTTGTTGCAGATGTTGCAAGTGTCTGTCCGTTCGGGAGCTTGATTGTAATGTTCGGTACTGCAAGGCTCTTTGCTTCTTCCTTGAAAATAGTTGTAAAGAAAGGTACAACAACAACACCGTGAAGCTTGTCACCGCTTTTGTTTTCGTAATCTTCAATTGCAGTTTTCATCTTTGCCCTTGAATAGTTGAGCCTTGAAAGCACAGTACCCCTTGAACATTCAAAGACTTCTGCGATTTCATCAACAGTCATTTCATTAAAATAGTGCATAACCACTGTCTGATACTGAACATCGGACAGTACTTCCTGCATAATCGAAAGAATAATTTCTCTCTTTGCCTTGTCTGAAATGTATTCTTCGGGAATTGATATACGCTCGTCAACTATTGCCTGATTTTCAAAAATTTCATCGTCCAGTTGGATTTCACCTTTACCTTTCAAATAATTTTTGCACTTATTAACGGCAATTCTGTTAAGCCAACTTCTGATTTGTGATGATTTTTCCAAAGATTGGATTTTTAAAAAAGCCGTTATGTAAGTTTCTTGCATAATGTCCTGTGCGGTTGTTTCGTTCTTTAAAAAGCTGATACAAGTAAACCACACTTCACGCTCTGTAAGCTTGTAGAGCTTTTCAAATGATTTGTTATCTCCCTTCTTAATTTTCTCTACTAAGTGGGAAATGTTCATAAAATGACCTCCTCTCATTTCCTTTCATAATATAGACAATTTAAAACGGCTTTTGATTTTATAAAATCCGAAAAAATTTTAAAATTTTTCAAATTTTGTCGATTTTTTTAAAAAGCAAATATTTTTCGCATAAAACAAAAAGTGCGTAGCTGAAGCTACGCACGAAAAATACATAGCTTTGATTGTTGCGACACAATATTTCACTTATAAGGTGTGAAAAGTAAAGCCTGTATTTTTACCGAAATAAAAATACACACTTAGGTGAACTTAAAATTAAATTTTTGTTTGGCATTTTTATTTTAGCATACAATATGTGAAAATTCAATATTATTTTAAATTAACTTTTAAAATTTATGTAAAAGAATTTAACAATATCAATTCCGTACTATCATATTTCTGTTTATCAAACATCCCGTTTACAAGCAAAAGTATATCGTTGTATCATTGTTATTATACAGAATTAAATTTGCATAAAAAAATCAGGCAATCGTTATGACTGCCCGATTTGTTTTTGAAAAATTACAATTTTAATCCTATTTATGCACTGCTTTACACGCACTAACCGTAATCAGAGTGCCATGACTTTTTGAGAAATTTCTGCCGGAGATGACACTGTGCCGACGCACTTGTACTCTTCGGTTTCTTCCTTGGTTTGAAAGCCCCAGCCGTATAGCACAGCGAGGAAGTCCATACCTATTTCTTCCGCACCCTTTGCCTCGATTGTGCTGTCGCCGACAAGGATACTTTCTTCAACGGAAACTCCTGTCTGCTCACACGCCTGTAAAAGCAGATGACTCTTTGTGAGGTTTGTACCGACATCTGTTGCACATACTGCGTCGAAAACATCCGACGCCTCGTAGGTTTCAAGAATATCCGTTGTGAACATTCTGTGCTTTTGAGTTGCTATTGCAAGCTTAAAACCGCTTTTCTTGAGTTCACGAAGAGCGTCATAAATTCCGTCATAGACGGTGAACATCTCTTTTCCTTTCTGGGAATAAAGTTTACTGTAATTCTTTACGGCATATTCAATTTCGTCATCACTCATATTAAAGAGCTTTTTAAATCCGTATTCAAGCGGTGTGCCGATTACTCCGTAGAGTGCGCTGTGTTCAACAGGCTCATAGCCCATTGCAACTGCTGTTGTATTGAAACAATATAAAATTCCGGGGGCTGTGTCGGCAAGAGTGCCGTCAAAGCCAAAAACAACTAATTTTTTCATAAAACCACCCAATCTGCAAATAGATAAATTCATAAACAATTTTCACAAAAGTCTTTGTCCTGCAAATATGGAAATACATCTCAAGGGGAATTATACCATTTTACGGAGATAAATACAATACTAATTTTTCCACAAGTATTAATTTGGGAATAAAAGTGCCGAAAAATATGCAATTATTGTTCTTTTGCAAGCATATGCCAATCGAAACAAGTTGAAAACCAGAGCTTTCAACTTACTTTATTTCTTGACAACATCGTGTGTGCGTTATAAAATTGAAGTACATTATATTGAAAGGTTATTTTATTATGACTTCTGCAAAGCATAAAAATCCGCCTGCTAAGCCAAAAGAAAAATATTCGGTAAAGCAGGCGCTTACAAACTACTATCTGCTTATTATGTTCACGCTTTTTCCGTTGTTTTTTACCGACGCATATTTTAACATCAGGCATGACAAGTATTACTTTTTCATTATATTGACGGGCATTCTCGTTATTGCGGAATTTCTTATTATTATGACCGCAAGCGTTGATAAACCGCCGGAAGACTCAAAGCTTGAAAAGCCTAAACCAAAGCATTTGTATGAAGAGTTTTCGTTTATGGACTGGGCATTTATTGTATTCCTCGGGATAAATGTCATTTCAACGCTGTTGTCTGCAAACCCTTTGGATGCACTTCTGGGTACTCAGGGACGAAACAACGGTCTTGTGCTTATGGCATTTTACACCGCAGCATATTTTATGATTACAAGGTGCTTTAAATATTTTGAATACATATTCGTTGCGCTTGCGTTCGGTTCAATGATAGTTTTTGCACTTGCGGTGCTTAACTCATTCTATATTGATCCTCTCGGGATGTTTACTCTTCTCACCGACCAACAGACTATTACCGACTTCACTTCAACAATCGGCAACAAAAATCTGCTTTCAAGCTACATCTGCATCGCTATGCCTGTTATGATTGCAATGTCGGTTATCACGGAAAAGACCTTGCTCCGAGCAATTTATCTTATTGCAACAGGATTTGGCTTTGCGGCTCTTATGACTGCCGACAGCGATTCGGGCATTCTCGGTATGGCTGTATTTATGGTTATTTACCTTATTTGGTTCTCGAACAGTCTTGTCAGACTGAAAAGATTTTTCCTTTCCGCAACAGTTATGCTGTTGTTTGCAAAACTGCTCAGATTGTTCTCGCTCTGCTTTGACGACAAAAGCAAGGGCTTTGATAAGTTTCAGGAAATTTTTGTTTTCTCAGGCATCGGCTGGATATTGCTTACAGCTTGTGCCGTTATTACAGGGATTTTGTATCTTATTGATTACAAAAAACCAAACATCACAATTTCAAAAGCCGTGCCGATTGCTCTTGCCGTTGTATTCGGATTTTGTGCTGTTGCCATGATAGGAATTATGGTTTATTTCAGCTGTATTGACACCAAAACCGACCTCGGCAGTTTTGAAAGAATTATCCGCTTTAACGATATATGGGGTACGCACAGAGGCTTTATGTGGATAAGGTCGATATGGATTTTCGGCGACGCTTCATTCATTGAAAAGCTGTTCGGTGTAGGTCCGGATATGTTCTACTCTGCATTCAGCCCGTACTTTAACGACCTTTCAAAATACGGTGACAGCTCAACAAATGCCGCCCATAACGAATATCTAAACTACCTTATCACAATCGGAATTACGGGACTTCTCTCCTATCTTGCCATTGTGTGCGGTACGATTAAGAACGCAGTTAAGTATGCAAAGGAAAATCCGATGCTGATTGCGTGCGTTTCGGCTGTTATCTGCTATGCTGTTCAGGCTGTTGTAAACCTTTATCAGCCGATTACAACTCCGCTGTTTTTCATCTTCATAGCTTTGTGCGAGGCTTTTGTAAGAAACGCCAAGGCTGAAAAATCTGCCGTATAAATATTATGACTGCATTTCAATTCGGATTAGAAGATTCTGCATTGACTCGTTGCGGTCACGGCGATATCGTCCCAGCTCGTAGAGGCTGTCGGGATTTTTAGTAATTATATTGGGCTTTTCCGTACAGGTTAGTGTACACGAAAAGCCCATTTCTTTTATCAGCTTTTCGGTCAGGTCATTTTTTGCACCGAACGGATATACAAAGCAGGTCGGTTTTTTCCCTGTTGCATTTTCAAGCAAGCCTTGAGCTTTGACAACATCCTCCGTAAGAAGAGATTTATATACTTCGTCACTCTCCCCCGCTTTTGGCAAAACACCCTTTCGTGATTTTAAAGAATGCATATCGTACGAATGATTCTGAATTTCAACATAGCCCGAATCGGACATTTCTTTTATATCGTCAAAAGTTATATGACCGTAGGTCACGGAAATGTCCTTGGTTTCGGTGAATTTTTCGGACACTGACGCAATCGGCGATATGACCGCCTTGCAGTTGTATTTTTCAAGCAAAGGGAGTGCATAATAATAATTATTATAATAGCCGTCGTCAAAGGTCAACATAATGCATTTTTCGGGCAATGATTTTTTTCCGTAAACATAATCGGTAAGGTCTTTTACGACAACGGTTGTGTAGCCGTTTTCGGTAAGATATTTTAAATCGTTTTCAAAAAGAGTCGGTGAAACGGTGTAGTCATTTTGCAGCTTTTCATCCTTTAAAAGTGAGTGATACATTATTACGGGCAGTTTTACGCTGTCGGTATCAGCCGTTGTTTCTTTTGTTGCGCCTGTCATTATTGATATTAAAATTATTGCAGACAGAAAAAGTGCCGTAAAAATGATAATTTTTACTGTTTTGTTTGATTTCACTATATTTCCTCCCAATTCTTTGTGCAAGATTTTTTATTTATAATTCTTTATTGTAAATATAATCAAACATCTGCGTGATAGAATATAGCCAAAGTTAATACTGATTACTGATTTTAGTCAATCGGTACTGACTAATATTGCATAAGGATTTATGAATTATGGCAAAAAGAAATTTCAGCTCAAAACGCAATGCAATTTACAACGCTGTGTGCGGTACGGACACTCATCCGAGCGCACGCTGGGTTTATGATAAATTAAAGCCCGAAATTCCCGACCTTAGTCTTGGCACGGTTTACAGAAACATTGCTCTTTTTAAGGATGAAGGAAAGGTCAGCGTTATATGCAATGTAAACGGTGAGGAGCGTATTGACGGCAACACAGAGCCGCACCCCCACTTTGTCTGCAATAAATGCAAGGCAGTTATTGATGTTGAAGACAATCAAAATGCTGATGACCTTGAGTCACAGCTTGCCGAAGAGGGATTTAAGGTAGAAAACAGATTTGTTATCTACTACGGCATATGTCCTAAATGTTCGGCAGAAGTACACTAATATTTATTACAAAGGAGAAGTAATTATGAAATGGTATTGCACAGTATGCGGTTATGTTTATGAAGGTCCCGAAGCTCCCGAGGCTTGCCCTGTTTGTAAGGCACCGAAGGAAAAATTTAAGCAGATGGACGAGGAGGCGTCTTTCGCAACAGTTCACGAGGTTGGCGTTGCTCAGGGTGTAAGCGAAGATATTCTCAAGGATCTCAGAGCTAACTTTGAGGGAGAATGCAGCGAAGTCGGTATGTACCTTGCAATGGCAAGAGTTGCAGACAGAGAAGGCTATCCCGAGGTTTCTGCCGCATTTACAAAGTATGCTTTTGAAGAGGCTGAACACGCTGCCAAGTTTGCAGAGCTTTTAGGCGAAGTTCTTACAGACAGCACAAAGAAGAATCTTCAGATGCGTGTAGATGCAGAAACAGGTGCTTGCGAAGGTAAGTTTGACCTTGCAAAGCGTGCAAAGGCTCAGAACCTTGACGCTATTCATGACACGGTTCACGAGATGGCAAAGGATGAAGCAAGACACGGCGCAGGCTTTAGAGGTCTTCTTAACAGATACTTTAAGTAATCATTAAAAAATAAAAAATCAAAAAAGTCAGCTTGATAATCGTATGACCAACAACTAACCGATTACACAACAGACTTTGAACAGGAGATTTGATAGTATGAAATATGTATGCGATGTTTGCGGATATGTTTACGATCCTGAAATCGGCGATCCCGATAACGGCGTTGATGCAGGCACAGCATGGGAAGATGTACCCGAGGATTGGGTATGCCCTCTCTGTGGTGTAGGCAAGGACGAATTTTCCGCAGAAGAATAATTAACAAATTGGCAATTTGGGAGCAGGCAATGCTTGCTCCCTTTTGTGTGTACGGGAGTAAATTATGAAAAAATTGATTTCGTGGAATGTAAACGGACTTCGTGCCTGTGTTACAAAGGGCTTTGAGAACTTTTTTAAAGATGTTGACGCAGATATTTTCTGTCTTCAGGAAACAAAGCTCCAAGAGGGACAGATTGACCTCTTGCTTGAAGGATATCATCAGTATTGGTGCTATGCCGACAAAAAAGGCTATTCGGGAACGGCTATGTTCACAAAAGAAGAGCCTTTGAATGTATGTTACGGGATCGGCATTGACGAACACGACCATGAGGGCAGAGTTATCACGGCAGAATTTGACAATTGCTTTGTTGTCACCTGCTACACTCCAAACTCGCAAAGCGAGCTAAAAAGGCTTGATTACCGAATGAAATGGGAAGATGATTTCAAGGCATATCTGAAAAAACTTGAAGAAAAAAAGCCGGTTATTATGTGCGGTGATTTGAATGTTGCACACAAAGAAATTGATTTGAAAAATCCGAAAACCAACCGTAAAAATGCAGGCTTTACCGATGAAGAGCGTTCAAAGATGACAGCGTTGCTCGATGACGGATTTATCGACACCTACCGCTATTTCTATCCCGATACAGAGGGCGTGTATTCGTGGTGGTCATACAGATTCAAGGCTCGTGAAAAAAATGCGGGCTGGCGTATTGACTATTTTATCGTTTCAAAAGCTCTTGAAAGCAAGCTTGACGGTGCAAAAATCCATACCGAAATTTTAGGTTCTGACCATTGCCCCGTTGAACTGACGATTGACATTTAAAAAGCAAAATAAAATCCCGACACAGCATACACCGTGTCGGGATTTTTTGTATATTATGAAAAATTTTCAAGACCGACAATACAAATTTCAAAAGCGTCAATTGACAAAACGAGAATTTCGTCTTGACAAATGATTTTTTGCAAAGAAAATGCTCCGACGCTAAAAAGTATCGGAGCATATATGAGCTTTTTTATAATTAACTGACGGTAATTTTGTTTTGACCGCCTGTTATGTCAGAAAAATTGTTTTTTGCACTTTTTACGAATGCGAAGATTGTTTTCAGAAGCATATTTCTTGTTTTGCTGTCAAGACCTGCAAAGGATTTTAGTATTGTTCCCGTATTCTTAAGCGGATTTTTCAGCATCTCATTAAAGGTTGCGGTTTCGGTCAGCGACAAAAGGGCAAAAACCTCTTTTGTGAACTCCCGTCTTTGAGCAATTGTCAGCGATTCAACAAATTCTTTCAGCGTGTGGTCAAAGAAAACGCTGAAATTTGTAGTGCTTTTCAGCCTGACAAGGCTGTTCTGCTCAATCTCCCACGAATAAATATCGTGTTGGAGAAAACCTTTTTGATTGCTCTTTACAATAGTGTAGCTCTCCTCATGCTCAAACATCATACCGAAAATGCTCGACTGCGGAACAAAGGTGTAGATTCTGTCGTCAATTTCATAAAATCCGCTGTCCTTGATTTTGTCAAGAGAAAACCCCGGTCCGTCAAAATTGTAAATATAATCAATGTGATTTCTTGAATTTTCATCGGTAAAAGCACCGGCATAAACCGCAAGATTTCCGCCCTTTGAGTGACCGCCGAGAATGAATTTTCCGTTGAGCATACGGACTGCCTTTTCAAAATAATCAAGAGCCTTTTTCTGTGACGGCAACGGAAATGTGAAGAACATATTGAAGTCCTCCTGCCAGCCGACAAGAGAATTGTCCGTTCCTCTGTATGAAATAAAATAATTCATTTTTAGAAATTCAAAAGTAATTGCGGAAAACTGCATACTCACATCGGACTCAACCTCGTTTACATACCCCGAAACAAGAATTTTGCCGAATCTCTTGCTCTCTGCCGTCGCTTTCAAAAGGTCGGCGTCACCCTTCCACAAAAGATTTTTCTCGTAATCATCGGTTGCAAACACACGCATTGCCGCCTGTTCAAGGGTAATTTCATCAAACAGACAGGACGATACCGCACCGTCAAAAGGAAGATATGAAAGCCGTGAAAGCACAAGTGCGTCAAGCTCGTTAAAACCGTCCTGTTCAAATGTCAAATCGCCTCTCCGACTTATGTAATCAAATATGTCAGCCATACAAATGCCTCCAATCTGTTTTCTCTCTGTAACTATTGTACCACTTTGTACTAATTATTTCAATACAATTTTGAAAATTGAAAAAGAAAAGGACAAACGAATTCGTTCATCCTTTAACAGTATATGAAGTTATCTGAATTTTGCGATTTCTTCAAGAAATTGTTTTCCGAATTTTTCAAGCTTTGTTCTGCCTACACCTGAAACTTCAAGCATTTCATCGGGTGTTTCGGGGCATTTTTTGCACATATCAACCAGCGTTGCATCGGTAAAAATAACATAGGCAGGAACGCTCTTTTTGGATGCAATGCCTTTTCGCAAAGCCTTGAGTGCGTCAAGTAAATCGGAATTGACAGGCACTTCGGGACGGTGCGTTTTGACAACCTTTTCGGAGTTTTCAACTTTCTTCATCACAAGCCGTTCCCGTCCGAAAAGCACATCTCTGCTCTTTGGCAAAAGCTTTAGGACCTCGGTTTCATTGTCGGATGAAATATACTCCTTTTCGGCAAGAAAGTCAATTGTGCCGAAAATATGCCTTGCCGTAACCTCTCTCATTATTCCGTAGGTTGACTGATTGTTAAGCTCTGCTTTTAGAATTTTCTCGCCTTTACTGCCCTTTAGCACATCACAAATCACGGTTTTGCCGTACCTTTGTCCTGTTCTTGCAATACACGACATAATTTTTTGAGCGTCAATTGTGACATCAACAAGCTTGTGAACGGAAAGGCAGTTGGAGCATTTTCCACAGTAAGCCTTTTTTTCACCGCCGAAATACCGCAGAATAAATCCACGCAGACAATCGTTTGTTGTGCTGTAAAAGGTCATATATTTTAAGCGTTCAAAATCACGCTCACGAATTTGCTCGTTTTCTTCAATTGTAAGCTCATCGTTGCCCTCGGAATTTTCAATCATAAAACGATTTAGGCGAACATCCTTAGGACTGTAGAGCAAAATACAATCTGCCTCACCGCCGTCACGACCTGCCCGTCCTGCCTCTTGGTAGTAGCTTTCAATGTTTTTCGGCATATTGTAATGGATTACATATGTAACATTTGACTTGTCAATTCCCATACCGAAAGCATTGGTTGCAACCATAATATTTTTTCGGTCAAAAACGAAATCCTCCTGATTTTTCCTGCGTTCGTATTCATCAAGACCTGCGTGATATCTTGCCGCCGAAAAGCCGTTATCGCAGAGCAATTCGCAGACAGATTCAACATTTTTTCGGGTTGCACAATAGACAATTCCCGACCTGTCGCCACGCTCCCGAATGAGGTCAATAAGCTTTTCGTCCTTTGACGATGACTTTATTACGCCAAAGAAAAGGTTGGGGCGGTCAAATCCAGTTGTAATTTCAAACGGATTTTCAAGCCTGAGAATTTTCTTTATGTCTTCTTTTACATCATTCGTAGCCGTTGCGGTAAATGCTCCGACAATCGGACGATTTGCAAGGCTTTCAACAAATGAAATAATTTTGAGGTAACTCGGTCTGAAATCCTGTCCCCATTGTGAAACGCAATGAGCCTCGTCAACTGCAACCATTGAGATTTTTATCTTTTTACAGGTGTCAAGAAATCCGTCAGTCAACAGCCTTTCGGGTGCAACATAGATGATTTTGTATTTTCCGTGTTCAACATTTGAAAGCACTCGGAGAAATTGCGGATATGAAAGCGAGCTGTTTATATATGCCGCAGGAACTCCCGACTGAACGAGTGAGCCGACCTGATCCTTCATAAGCGAAATCAGAGGTGACACAACAATTGTCACCCCGTCAAAAAGTAATGCGGGAATCTGATAGCACATAGACTTGCCCACACCTGTGGGCATAATGCAAAGTGCATCTCTGCCGTCAAGCAAAGCATCAACTATCTGTTCCTGTCCGTCTCTGAAAGAATCGTGTCCGAAGTAATCTTTTAACACGCTTAATTTATCACTCATCTTTTTGCCCTTATCTATCATTCTTTATTGGAATTATAATCATTGTATTCTCTTTCAATCCAAGCCATAAGCAGATTTACAATTTTCTGCTGTTCAACCTCGTTAAGCTGTTTATCCCTTGCAACTCTGTACCACTTGTTAAGACACCCTCTGCAACAACAGGCACAGGCGTGCTGTGCGATAAAAACAGGGTGTCCCCTCATAGGCGTTTGCTTTCCGTCATTCGGAATATATTTTGGTGCAAGCCGTGTTCTGACAAAATCTTCTGCATGGGAGCGGATTTTATTCATTCCCTTTTCATTAATATAGTCAATGTCCTTTTGCTTTAAATGAAACCGACTGCGAAAATCAGATTTTTTCAGTTTGTTTAGTGCCTCATCTATCGTTTGCATTGTTCATGCCTTCTTTTATTGTCATACCTTAATTATAAACAATTACTACGGTAATGGCAAGGAAAAATGCACTTATTTTCTGTTACAGAAAAAAACAACCCCACGATTATTTTACCGTGGAGTTGTTTTCATAGGGTTGCTTTTCAATTATTTTTAGAGATTAAACATCTTTGCAATATTTTTCAGCAAGGGCAAAGAACGCTTTTTCGAGCGAATCCAAGGTTTGTTCCGTCATACTGACCGACATACTGTTTTTGTCGGAAAATATGATTTCAACAATTGTAACCGTGGCGTCATCGACTGTCAGTCCTTTGTTTTTTGGATTATATTTTTTCAGAATTTCCAATGCGTCTTCGGCGGTGTCACACAGCAGTCTCATATCCGTTTCGTCGATCAAAACATTTTCAAAAGCGATATAACCGCATTTGCAGATAGCGTCAAAAAGGAAATTTACACCTTTTTTTCGCACATAAAAAGAACAGCAGTAGTCAAAATTTGAATGATTTTTTGAATAGCTCACGGATACAATTTCTTTTTTTACACGCATTTTTCGTTTGGAAATATTATGAAATAACGACCGTAAAGTCATATCGGTTATGTCATGGCAGCCCCGCAGAACGGACAGAATTTCGGCGGATTGCCGTCAGGCTTATATCCGCAAGCCGAGCAAACAATTGTCGCAGCATTTTGCGGAGTAAACGGCTGTGAAACTTGCTGATTTACTGTGTTGCTCTGCATAGGCATTCCG
>OGZL01001639.1_pt1 | contig 17337 bp, 18 predicted proteins | sample 1576761 | NCBI WGS metagenome assembly OGZL01 (sample SAMEA3541595, study PRJEB24748) | human gut metagenome | biome: human gut; feature: human-associated habitat; material: faeces | place: China | collected 2012
TCAAACGAAAGGTGGTTTTATATATTATGGAAAGAAGAAATGCATGGCTTTCTTATGAGGAAGCAGATGAGAAGGAACTGGAGAAACTTGCAAAAAATTATCGTACATTTCTGGATGCCGGTAAGACAGAGCGTGAATGTGTCCTGGAGCTTACCAGAGAAGCAGAAGCAGCAGGATATGTTTCATTAGAAAATAAACTTGCATCCGGTGAGCAGATCAAAGCCGGAGATAAGATCTATGCTGTCGGCATGAAAAAGATCATGGCTATGTTCCATATCGGACAGGAACCGATAGAAAAGGGAATGAATATTCTTGGAGCACACATTGATTCTCCACGTTTGGATGTAAAACAGAATCCTTTATATGAAGATACGGATCTGGTATATCTGGATACCCATTATTACGGCGGGGTGAAGAAATATCAGTGGGTAGCACTTCCATTGGCGATTCATGGTGTGATCGTGAAGAAGGATGGTACAGTAGTAAATGTGAATGTTGGTGAAGATGAGGATGATCCGGTCGTATATATCACAGATCTTCTGATTCATCTTGCAGGTAAACAGCTCCAGAAAAAGGCCGCAGAGGTGATCGAGGGCGAGAATCTTGACATTCTGATCGGCAGCAGACCACTGAAAGAGGAAAAGGACGAGAAGAAGAAGGAAGCAGTCAAAAATAATGTCCTTCGGATTCTGGGAGAAAAATATGGTGTAGAGGAAGAGGATTTTCTTTCAGCAGAACTGGAGATCGTTCCGGCGGGCAAAGCTCGTGACTGCGGACTTGACCGCAGTATGGTCGCAGCATATGGACAGGATGACCGTGTCTGCGCATATACTTCTTTTGTGGCAATGCTTGAGATGGAAGCACCAAAACGTACCAGCTGCTGTCTTTTGACGGACAAAGAAGAAATTGGAAGTGTAGGAGCTACTGGCATGCAGTCTAATTTCTTCGAAAATACTGTGGCAGAGCTTCTAGAAGCTATGGGATGTTATTCCGGACTGGCACTCCGAAGAACTCTTAAGAATTCCTTTATGCTTTCTTCTGATGTAAGTGCAGGCTATGACCCGGCTTACGGAGAATGCTTCGAAAAGAAAAATGCAGCATATCTTGGAAGAGGAATCGTTCTTAATAAATTTACAGGTGCAAGAGGAAAGTCCGGATCTAACGATGCCAATGCAGAGTATGTGGCAAAAGTACGTGGTATTTTTGATGACAGTAATGTTGCCTTCCAGACAGCAGAACTTGGCAAAGTAGATGTGGGAGGCGGCGGAACGATCGCTTATATCGCAGCACTTTACGGAATGAATGTGATAGACAGTGGTGTGGCGGTCCTGAGTATGCATGCACCGTGGGAAGTAACAAGCAAAGCCGATATTTATGAGGCGAAGAAAGCATACAAAGCGTTTCTTGAAAATGCATGACAGAGATTCTGGTGCCAGAAAAAAATAAGCATAATACAGAAATAATAAACAGCGACATCAAAGGAGAATGCAGAATATGAATGATACGCTGATCAAGGTGGAAGACCTTTGCAAGATTTATAATCCCGGCGAAAATGAAGTAAGAGCCCTGGATCATGTGAGCCTTGAAATAAAAAAAGGAGAACTGGTGGCAATCATCGGGCAATCAGGTTCTGGCAAGTCAACTTTTATGAATATGCTTGGGTGTCTCGATGTGCCTACCTCGGGAAAGTATTATCTGAACGGGACTGATGTGTCCGAAATGACGGACAATGAACTCTCGGAGGTAAGAAACCATGAAATTGGATTTATCTTTCAGGGATTTAATCTTATTGCAAATCTGAATGCAATTGAAAATGTAGAATTGCCGCTGATCTATCGTGGAATTGATCGTAAGACGAGACATGAACTGGCTATCGAATCTCTGAAAATGGTTGGCCTGGAAAAACGTATGGATCATAAGCCAAGTGAGATGTCCGGTGGGCAGCAGCAGCGTGTGGCAATTGCAAGAGCAATCGCTGCACAGCCTCCGGTCATTCTTGCAGATGAGCCGACAGGAAACCTGGATTCTGCATCCAGTAAGGAGATTCTTGCAATTTTAAAGAAAATGCATAAAACAGGAAGAACAGTAATATTGATCACGCATGATAATGGTATTGCAGCACAGGCAAGACGTGTAGTGCGTATTATGGATGGTAAGATAGAATCGGATACAATCAATCCGGATTTTGACCAGGAGGAGGCATAATGAAAAAGAAAAAGTCCAAAAAGAAACTGGTGATCGGAGTTGGGATTCTGGTCGTGGCAGTAGTAGCCGGTGTCAATATCTATGGCAGTATGAATGCAGCGGATTCGGCAATTCCGCAGGTGAAAACAGTATCAGCTGTCCGCGATAATGTTCAGCAAACGGTAGAAATCAGTGGTACAGTAGTAAGTGAAGAACAGAAAACATATTTTTCTCCTGTCAATGCCAAAGTTGATACAGCTGCGTTGAAAGAAGGTGAAACTGTAAAAGCAGGAACTAGTCTGATCGAATTTGATCAGAAAGACCTGGAGAGAGAAGCGAAGAAAGCTGATCTGAATGTAGAGTCCGGAAAACTGGATATGAAAAATACTTTAAATAAATCGGATAAGGCGGTTCAGAAGCAACAGAATGCAGCAGGTGATGCGGCAAGCCTGAAACAGCAGGTTGCCGCTCAGGAAAATTATATTGCGAGTCTGAAAGCAAGGATCTCGCAGGCAAATGCCAATGCACAGGCAGCATCTTCTAAAGCTGCAGCAAAGAAACAGGCAGATGCAGCTGCCGCACAGGAGGCACAGCAGCAGGAAATACAGCGTGAATATGCACAGGCACAGACTACATATCAGAATGAAACCCTTCCTGCGTATCAAAATCAGCTGAATACACTGAACAATGAAATGAATCAGGCACAGTCGGATTACAATCAGGCAGAGAACAGTTATCAGATGGCTTTTCAGGCGTGGTCTGCAGACCAGAGTGATGATAATGAAAATGCACTTGAGATAGCAGAGCAGATGAGAAGTGAAGCGCAGATTACATATCAGAATGCAAAAACAGCTTATGAAGATTATAAAGCGCAGAAGCCGGCTGCTCCGGTAATGTCTGACTTCACCGGCGAGGCTGACATTGTTTCTGACGGAACGTCTGCAGATGTTTCTGCATCTGCTTCTTCCAGCACGGATGATACTGCTGTGACAGCGGATACTACTGCACTGGAGAATGAACTTGAAAAAGCAAGTAATAATCTTGCAGAACTTCAGTCAGAACTTTCCTCGAAGGAAGCGGCTGCAGAAGCAGATACGGGTGCTGTGACTGAAGAAGAAAAAGAAAAAATGGAAATTACCAATAATCTTTCTGAACTGGATCAGATGTCTGCACAGGAACTTGTAGAAGCAGCAAAGAAAGGAATCAAGGCTGATTTTAATGGTGTGGTTACAAAAGTTTCTGTGGTTGAAGGTGCAACTGCAACACAGGGAATGGAATTGTTCACCTTACAGAATACTGATAAAGTAGATGTGAATGTAAATGTTTCGAAATACGATTATGATAAAGTGAAAGAAGGTCAGTCTGCGGACATCACCATTGCAGGAAAAACTTATGAAGGTGAAGTAACGAGTATCAGCCATGTTGCTACTCAGAATGAAAAAGGTGCTTCTTTGATTTCTGCGGATATTCGTATCAAGAATCCGGATGAAGATATTTTTCTTGGCGTGGATGCCAAAGTAACAATTCATGCAGAAGAAGCGGACAATGTAGTTGTACTTCCGTCTGAAGTAGTTAATATAGGAAAAGAGGGCTCTTTCTGTTATGTACTTGAGAATGGGGTTATTACCAAAAAGGATATCACAACAGGAATCAGTTCGGACGAATATGTAGAAGTGCTTGACGGCATTAAAGAAGGTGATGAAGTTATCCGTGACCTTGGTTCCCTGGAAGAGGGAATGCAGGCAGAAGCTGCTGATAGATCCGGAGATGTGAATGGTGAAAATACAGAGACAGATAATGCAGAAGAAGGTGTCTGATGGGCGGATTATATGAATATATAAAAATGGCTGTCCAGAATATCCGGGCAAATAAAGGACGTTCATTTCTTACCATGCTGGGAATTATTATTGGCATTGCTTCGGTCATTGCAATCGTTTCCATCGGCGAAGGAACGAAGAATCAGATGAACAGTGAGATCGATGGAATTGGCTCAGGGCTGATCGCTATCGATGTCAGTAATGATGCCATGACGGAAGATGAATGGATCACACCGGATGATGTACAGGAAATCCGTAAGCTCGATACAGTAGGTGGTGTTAGTGTTTCAAACAATTACGATGGTGAAACGGTGACCGGTAAGGGGAATTTTTCTATCATGCTGACAGGTGAAGGTCCCGATGCCAAAATGATCAATAATTCCGATATGAAATATGGAAGTTATTTTGGCGAAACAGAGATTGAAGAGGGCAAAAATGTATGTGTAATCTCAGATACAGATGCCAGGCAGCTTTTTGGTACAGATGATGTTGTTGGTATGAGCCTTGATATTACCTGTTATGATTCTTCAAAATCTTTTCGCATCATGGGTGTCACTACGCAGAAAGAAAATGGAACATTCGTAAGTTATACTTATGATGGAATGCCGGTTACGGTAAATGTTCCGTATTCTTCCATGGATGATCTTGTGGGTGGAACCGATGAATTTTATTCCATTACAGTGGTTCAGGCAGACAAAACACTAGATTCACAGATCGTTGCAGATCAGGTCGTGCATCTTTTGGAGAAACGTCATCAGTGCGCAGGGGAAGACTATTTTCATGTGCAGAGTTTCCAGGATGTCCTGCAGTCAATGAATGAAATGCTCGGTATGGTGACGGCATTTATTTCATTTGTTGCCGGAATTTCTCTTTTGGTAGGTGGAATCGGTGTTATGAATATTATGTTGGTATCTGTTACAGAAAGAACACGTGAGATTGGAATCCGTAAATCACTTGGCGCCAAGACCTCTTCTATTATGTTACAGTTCCTTGCGGAAGCGGCAATCCTTACAGTTATGGGAGGCGTGATTGGAATTATTCTTGGAATTCTTGCAGGTTATGGAATCTGTTCTGTCATGAGTGGAAGCATGGGAATGACGATCACACCGGGAATCAGCCCGACAGTGATTCTGGCGGCAACACTTTTCTCCTGTGCGGTCGGTGTGTTTTTTGGAATCTATCCGGCAAAGAAAGCTGCAAAACTCAGTCCGATCGAGGCTTTGAGACGAAATTAAGTTGAATAGTTTTATAAAACCAAAATGGCTCTTCGGTATCCTTTTATAAGGAATATCGCAGAGTCATTTTGGCTTTTAAGGTTGAATTAAAGTTAATTCACACTATCACCTTTTTTCTGTTTTATATTTTATAGAAGAGGGAAGAAAAAGCCCGGGAAGTTTTATCAAGACATAAAGGATGATAAACTTTCCAGTATGTTTTTGGGTTTAGCTGCATATATGACAGGCTTCGCAGGCGGACGGTGCAGTTGCACAGCCGCCGAGGGCGGTTTCGCGTAATTCGGCAGGTAGTTTTTTGCCTACAGTGTACATGATCGTGATCATCTCATCAAGGGGAATGAGCTGCGTGATTCCGGCAAGTGCCATTTCGGCAGCAACGAGAGCATTGGCAACTCCGGCAGCGTTTCGGTTCTGGCATGGATACTCGACAAGGCCGCCGACCGGGTCACAGACAAGTCCAAGCATATTCATCAGTACGGTAGATGCTGCGTGGGTACATTGCAGGGGTGTTCCGCCAAGTAATTCAGTAGCTGCAGAAGCAGCCATGGCAGCAGCAACACCTGTCTCTGCCTGACAGCCACCGACTGCACCGGCAACAGTTGCATTTCTCATGGCAAGATAACCAATGGCACCAGCATTAAAAAGTGCTTTTTGGATATATTTGTCAGAGTAGTTGTAAACTTCCTGAAGGGCAAGTAAAAGGCCTGGAACGATTCCGGCAGAACCCGCAGTCGGAGAGGCCACGATTAGCCCCATGGAAGCATTGGTTTCCAGAGTTGCCATAGCGTAGGTGATGGCTTTTTCAAGCAGTTCCCCGCAGATCCCTTTGCCGGAAGCCTGATGAAGGAAGAGTTTTTTTGATTCACCGCCAATCAGTCCACCCATGGATTTTACAGGGTGTTTGATTGGTGAAAAAGCAGCTTCTTTCATAATCTCAAGAACATGTGTCATGCGAGCGTTTACTTCCTGTTCTTGCATTTCATCAATTATAATTTCTCTCTGGCGCATAATTTCAGAGATTGGAAGATCTTTTTCTGAACATAAAGCCAGAAGTTCTTTGGCATTTTTAAATTCTCTCATCATATTCCTCCTACATCTGTACGATCATCACTTCGTGGATATGCTGATTCTTACGAATCGTATTTCCAATATCTTCTGGAAGACGTCCATCGGATTCGACGATCGTGTAGGCAATCTCGCCTTTGGACTCTCTGAAAAGGCGCATAAAGGCAATATTTACATTTCGATCGCTGAGACATTTGGTGATATAGGCAGCTACACCCGGTTTATCCTGATGGATGACGATAATAGCGCTGTATTCGCCGGAGAAATCGACCTGTACAGAGTTGATCTTTACGATGCGGACTTTTCCGCCGCCAAGGGATTCGCCGCGGACAGTCATTTCCTGACCGTTGTTATTGACCATATGAATGTCAACAGTATTAGGATGAATGTCAGTTTCTAATTCATTAGGAGTAAATGAGAAGGTAAGGCCTTTTTCTTTTGCAATTTCAAAAGAGTTACGGATGCGCATATCATCGGTGGAAAATCCCATGATACCTCCCAGCAGAGCCCGGTCAGTACCGTGTCCTTTAAAAGTCCTTGCAAAAGAGCCATAAAGAGTAAAGTTTACTTCTTTTAGTGGACCATTGATCATTTTCTGGGCTAAAAAACCGATGCGGGCAGCTCCGGCAGTATGGGAGCTGGAAGGTCCGATCATGTTTGGCCCCATTACATCAAATATGCTGATAAAAGACATGTTTTTTCTCCTGATTGTATTTTATTTTTATAGTATCTGTATTTATGAAAAAAATACAGCGAATGTCCTTATAGATATATTGTACCATCCTCATCAAAATGAAGCAATTTAATCAGGTAAAATGGATATTGATGAATAAAAAGAAAAATTTAAAAAAATTAAAAAAAGGTGTTGACAATTTGCTCACTTTGCAGTAGAATACATTTTGTTGTGAGCGACAAGTACTCACAAATACAAAATGTGCGTTTAGCTCAGCTGGATAGAGCGTTTGGCTACGGACCAAAAGGTCGGGGGTTCGAATCCTCTAACGCACGTAAAACCCTCTGGAAATCAAGTTTCCAGAGGGTTTCTTTTTGTCTTGACAAAGATGTCCGACACCTTAGATTCATTATGTAAACCGTGAATAATAGGATCTGAAAAAGATACCATCCAGCTTGTAGATATCTGATCCCATTCGGGAATACAGGTTCGCAAGATGCAGATATTGTTGTGTTGTTTCAATACTGACATGTCCAAGGTACAGCCGCAGGGACTCAAGATCTCCACCGCCCAGGATGAACGAAGTTGCAAATGTGTGCCGGAGCAGATGCGGTTTTAATCTTTTCAGATCAGTTTCCCGTTTGATCCGGGCAAAGAGTGACTTCATGGCATCCAGTGTAAATGGTTCTTCCGGATCATTGAGAGAACAGAAGAGAAAGTCATGTTCTGATGTATACGGTCTGTGAAATGTCAGATATTTATATAATGGCTGCCGAAGTCTTTTCGCCAGAGGAACGATCCTGTCTTTGTCTCCTTTACCATCCAGAACAATAACATAGTTCTCATCAAAATTCACAGATCCGGTTGTCAGATTTACAATATCCCCGGAACGAAGCCCCTCATCAATCATCAGATGGACAATGCAATAATTACGAAGTCCCCGGTAAGTCTTCTGGTTAAATAAATGGTCGATCATATCGACTTCACCCTGAAACAATGGAAGAACAAGTTTCTTTTCAGGTTTGATAATCTTAAAGCCTTTCATGATGTCTTTTTCTATGTATTCATTATCATAAAGAAAATGAAAGAATGTCCGGACATCAACAGAATAAGTTTTAATGGATCTCTTGGTTATTGGATGGTCTACGGTCGGCTTAAATGGATGATCTTCCAGCTTGTTTTTTGACCGTAAAGATACGACATATTTTTTTACATCCATTGTTGAAACGGAATCCAGGGGGATCTCTGAAATAGAACAGCCCCGATCCTGTTCCATGAATTTGAAAAAGTAAGATAATGTATTTTTATAATTCTGGATTGTTTTCTCTTTGCAGTATGTCTCACGGTCAAAGATAAACATATCATAACCCTGTTTTAGGGATATGTTCATAAGTATGCCCCCTTTTGTATCTCATTTTTTTCTGCAGTTCCTTCTGATCAGAATGCTGCAGCATGACATTTGAGATACATTTTTATTATTGTAATCATAAGATCCTTATGGTATTATGTCAGTAAGTAATTCACCAGTATTGATGTTTACAACCTGATACTCATGGGTATCGCTACTAACATAAGTTTCCGCCAGTTCACTCGCATTGAATTGGCGGGCTTTTTTCTTTTTGTAGCGAAAAGCATCATGGATGTCATTATCATTCAACTGGCAAAGTGCTTCGACACAATCCTGCACAACGGTATCCTGATTGATTCCTCTCGTATAGATTCCAAGTGTTATGGCTGCATTTATGACTCGTTTCTTCATGATCTCGCTGTTGAGCTTCCGGCAGTACTGACGGATCAGTTTCACGTCTTTTGTTCTCACGTTTACATCTACCATCCTGCAACTGCGAAGTGCTGACCAGAACGCACACAGATCACGTCTTGACTTGTTTACATCCCCGTCTGGTTTTACCATCCGGAACATGTATTGAGTAAGATAATCGGCTATGATTTTGCGGTTATCCAAGTAATCGTAGATTCTTTGAGCGGTCAATTTCGAACTGTTATCCCGGAACGGTACCAGCTGATAGGTCTTAGAATGTTTCCTCATGGTCTGGTATTCCACGTTCATGATCAGGTTGATCTTTGGGGTGAGAGCATCCGCAAGTTTATGCAGCATGTCCGGCGACATGGTCACTTCACCCTCAACCACTGCCCGGCATTGCTTCCGGAGCTTCTGATCAGAACCATATTCAGAATAATATTTCAATCGGGCAGTATCGAGATACTCCCAGGAATGCTTCTTATAACATTCTTCATAGCAGTACAGATCGTATCGGTTGATCAGTCCATTGAACAGCCATACCTTGAAGAACCAAGGTTTATAGTTCTTTTCGATAACTTCCTTGCTTTTCAGATAGATTCTGATAAATACTTTGTCTGATCGTTTTCCCATCGACACATAATCAATCTCATAGCCTTCTGATCCGACTTTTGCGGTATGCATCAGTGCATCCTTGAACCGGTCGACACGCATCTTGTAGAAGTTCTCCGGAGAAAAGAACTTTTCCGGATTGCTCAGATAATTGCTATGCCAGCAATAGTCGATCCTGTTTTCCTGACAGTATGCGATATGTAAGCCAAAACTGTTACAGATCTGCTCTACAAAACTATAGGAACGTTCAAAGCTCTCATGAACTCCGTACATCCATAACATATAAGACCGGATCTGTACCACGATCTCGCAAGTAACTGAAAGACCACCATCAGAACCATGAGGGACAACAGGAGCAATAAATATATCAAACCACTCCGGATTTTCCAGACATATATTGAAAAAGCCAGCAAAAGTCCCAGAACGCAGGTTGAGAGAACGATCGCAGCCGGAAAAATAAACCGGTACTGATTCTCCATGCCGGGAAGCAAGTAAAGATTTCTTTTTATCAAAGAATTGCCGAAGTTTAAGAACAGCAGCATCTTTTGTATCATCTGTAAAGTCCTCCATGAGTTTCACACTGTAATAAAAAGTATCAATGTTATGCAGAAATTTGTTTTTCTTGAAATCAAACCAGTATTCCCGGTCTGTATCAGACAGATCCTGGTATATTTTCGTGTGTTGTATTTCCCTTTTTGCTATCAAATTTACACCTCACTTTAATATGCTAAAGTTTTTGGGGAAAAGCCGATTTCCCCAAATTTAAAAATCGCCATTTTTTCCAGTATTTACAATACTTTCAGCCACTTTTGTGTTGTATTTTCAGACCACGTATTACAGGCACGTGGCAGGGGCTGAAATGGCTCAGTTTATCCCCCTGCCGCGCGGTCAGACGGGTCCCCCTGACCCCCGTCTTCCCACACAGCAGGGGAACAGACAGAGACATCCCAGGCACAGCCATGCGTCAGTCATGCGTTGCCAAAAATGTATCTCAAAAGTTTCTGATCAGAAATCTTGCTGCAAAAAAAATGAAATACATTATTCCGGGGCATCCAGCATCATGTACGTATCATACAAAGAGTAGTACTTGCGTTTACACTTGAAAAATTCCGATCCGACTTTCTCTTTCATCGGATACCAGACCTTTACACTGATGAACAGCTTCGGGGAAAGCATGACTGCACAGAGGAACTTTCCACGAAGACCAAAGTTGCTCACTTTCCGGTGTATGTACTCATACTCGATCAGGCTTCTGATCTGACGGTCTATCATCCGGTCAAACTGGGCAACCAAGATAATGTCATAACCATAATGCCTGTGCAGGGTGAAAAAGGACAGCCATTTATCACGACCAACCTTTGACCATTCACGGGCATTGAACATCAGCTGACATTCATCAATGACCAGGAGAAGCGATCCTTCCTTAACTTTCTTGCCCTTAAAATACTTCTGGGAGAATTCAATAAGGTATTCTGGTGTTATCTCTATGTTGCTCTTGTAATGGAAAAGCTCCCTTCTTTTTGGAGGGATACGTTTTAGATTGATCTCAAAGTTACATACTGTCGGACGTCCTGCACGGAGAAGATGGTATAATCTTTCTGCTACATGCAGGCTCTTACCAGACCCGGGAGTACCGGAGTATAAAAAAATCATTAGATCACTCCTTTATATTTTTCCTTTTCGGGTTCAGTACAATATTCTGGATTATCTGCGAAACAGCAATCACTACAGCCATTGTAATATCCGCACTCTTCACAGGTACAATGTTCATAACCATACTCCGGATATTCATCAGCAAGTGCATTAGGACAACTACCATCAACACAGGTAAAACCACAGTAATTAGGACATCTATCATTCATCTTGATACTCCTTATTCTATTAACTTGATCCACCGGGCAACCACTGACCAGAGATAAAAAATGACAATAGCAGCAAGCCACGCTTCGCCGATCTTGATGCAGGTGCCAACCGGAACAAAGTAATTGATATATCCGAGATACGGCATCTGTTCAAGACTGTCGATCATCGGAGCAAAAGGCGAAGTCGGCAGGATCGATAACAGGAAAGAGAGGAACTTGTCCAGTATTTCTTTCATGAAAGTAAACATAAACTCACCCCTTAATCATCTGCTGTCTGGTAATCAGCATCAGTGCAATAATAAAGAAAACAACCTGGAAGATACGTAAGATCTTGATGACTGGTTCGTAATCTGACATATCCAGTTCAAAAGTATGATGATAGTCAACAACCTTTTCACCAGTCCAGGGATTGTCCAATTCTATGTCCAAAGGAAACTCAAATACCGGAGCTTCTGCATCAGCTTCAAAGACTTTTAGTAGATGAATCAGATCGAACGGGATACAGAAAGGGAAAACTTCCCGGAGATCTGCCTTGTAGGGAGATGCTTCCTGTTCCGGAGTCGGGTCCGGATTGTCTGGATTGTCTGGATCTGGATCAGGGTCAGGATTCGGATCAGGGTTCGGATCAGGATCAGTACCACCTCCGGGATCTGGATTAACAGCAGGTGTTGTGCTTGGAGTTGGATTCGGATCAGGATCAGTACCACCCCCAGGATTTGGATTAACTTCCGGTTTCTTAGTTGGCTCTGGCTCGGGAGTAGGCTGCACAGTATGATTCGTGATAAAGTTCGTTACATAAGTAGGACGGTTTTCCTCGTCATCACTTCCCTGCTTCCAAAGATCCTTGATTTCGTCCAATGTTGGAAGAATAATAGATGGGACAGCTAAATTAGGATAGCTTGGAGAGGGAAGAGAGTTGTTATTGTCGTAAACGTCCTTTGTATCCATTGATGGCCAGAGGGAAGACTTGGGAAGGGTATTGGAAACTTGAGAATTATACCATTTTTCGGCATCACCAGTTCCGACATCAAATATAGGTGCACTAGTAGAAAAAGATAAAGAAGATGATGATGTACTACCAACAGAACTTAAATAATTAAAACCATCAACTTTACCTGAATAAGAATTATCCCTATAAGTAGGAGTTCCAAATGAACCAGAATTATTTTTTGAATAAATAAAACAATTACCAGCCATAAAACCATAAGAACCATCTGAATACCGTCTACAATATGAAAATTTATCTGCAAAAATTAAAACACATTTTGTTGTTCTTACATCTTTCCATACATGATAATAATAGTATGGATATCCAGGATGTTTAGAAGCTAATTCTAATGCTTCAGCAGTTAAATCTGTGTCATTCAAGTCAGGAGAGGATGTTGGTGATATCAGATCATCCCACCAGCCTTTAATAGCTTCCTTCACGCAATATGCTGTAGCTGCACCCATGGCAAGAACACCTTTATCAGTCGCATTCTTCTTCATGGTTGCCCAGTCATCAGGCATTGTCACATCATCTGGATTGATCGGTGCAACTGTTACCGGAGGAGTAACACCCGGTGCAGGCGGTTCTGTTATCATTGGTGTCGGTGTCGGCTTCGAACCATTACCATGTGTTTTCTTATAAGCTTCTGTTGCACCATAATACAATTTTTCAATCTTTTCCTGTGCTTCATCAATTTGCTTTTGAGTTAAAGGTTGATCTAATAAATCACCAAAATCCCAATTTTCTTCTTTAAATTTATCAATATCCTTTTGAGTCTTTAAAAGCATATCTAAACCCAAAGATAAACCACTGGCATTAAATAATGCTTCCAGAAAGCTGAAATCAGAAGCATACTGCAACGCACCAGCAGAAAAATCACCCGCCTGCACATTCTGGTAGCTTCCTGCAACAGTCCCACACAGTACCGTTATTGCAAGAACAACTGCAGCTGTCCTTTTTATCACTCTTTTCACGTTTCCCCCTTTCCTGTATCTCATTTTTTCCTGCAGCATCTTCCGATCGGGAACGATACACGTGCATTTTGAGATACAAAAAGGGAGAGGAAAGTTTCCTTCCCTCCCCCGAAATCTTATTACATGTTTAAGCCCCTGACAGGATCAGGCTTTATTTGCAACTTTCTTGAATGCTTTGATACCAAAGCCAACGAGCAGAAGCGCACCCATTACAGGAAGTGCGATCGGCAGAATCTTAGCAACCATACCAGTCATGGAACTTCCAACGGAAGTAAAAGATGTTGTCATGGCAGATTCAACGCTAGATAATGCTGAACTGGTATCAGCAGCACCTTCTGCAAATACAGGAACACAGGAAGCAAGCGCAGCACCTGTACCAACTACAGCCGGAACTAATTTTTTCTTAAGATTTGTCATAATAAGAAATCTCCTTTCACTCACTATACTTTTTTAAATATCTTCACTATCCCGTTTAAAGTGAATCCTACGATCATGATAAGCGCGCCACACAGGAAACCTATCGGGACAGAGGATATTGCTAAATGGTTATAATCCTGAATAGTCATAGCTTCATATCCAGGACTTGCGGAAACATCCGGTACTGCAGTCGTTTCACTGTCTGCTCCGGTTGTTTCCAGAGTTTCAGTATCTGTCAATTCGAGATCTGTTTCATTCATATTGACCACCTACACACGAAGATAAGAACTAAAGATCTGCACGAGCAGGACACCAGCCACAAAACCAAGCATACAGGCCATGATCGGCATTGCATGGCTCAGATCATCCAGCTTATAATTCATCTCTCTTGTCTCCATCACCAAAGACTCAAGATGTTCATTCTGCTGTTGCAACAGTTCTGTATAATCAATCTGTCCTACTGTATCAGAAGCCGGTACCGTCTCCACTCCTTCATCAGCTTCTTCATTTGAAGTAGCAGAGAGGTCGCCAGAATCACCAGCTTCAGGCTCCACAGCATCTTGCTCAGACTGTACTGGAACTTCTGACTGATCACGTATTTCCGGAACTGCGTCAGAGATGTCTGCAGGTTCCTGATCAGCATCTGAAAACAATGCATCCTCTGCAAAGTCTTCTGCTTCATCTGTGAAAATGTCCGCCATGTCATTTCCTCACCTTCTTATTTTCCTGCTTCCATGCGGATCGATGCTTTACCAACAAATGCCAGGTCTTCCACAGTCAGGACTGGTTTGCCATCACTGCCGACCTTCATTGACATCGTTGCATCATAGATGCCTGGTACCCAGGTGATCTTGTTACGCATGTTCTCAGGTACAGAACATTTTGCACGCTGCTGTCCGACAGCACCGCCAGAAAGATTCTGCTCCGGGTTCATCAGTTCGCCATTTTCTCCAAACATGAAATAATTCAGAGTCATTCCGGAGTTTCCGGTATCCATCTTCCATACGTTAGCAAATGTTACAAGAATCTTCATTTTGTTCATAATACTGAACCTCCTTTGAATTTGTCTGTCTGACCTGTATAAGAGCAGGAAAGACAAAATGTATTGTGTAAGTCTCTTTCAAGGTTGTTACCGTCCCCGGGTGACTGAAAACCGGGGAAAATAAAAAGATTGAAGTATGTTCAACTCTCCATTGGGGGCGGAGAGTAAGGAGCAGGAAGGACTCGAACCTTCATCTTCATAATTCTCGGGCACATATGAATGCCTTGCCAGTTATGCGACTGCTCCGGATATTCTGTTTCATGTTCACGCTGTCTAAGGGATGCGCTTACGCGCGGTAATTTTGTCTGTCCCTGTATGACGTTTCCCAGATAAGGGAAAAGGACTTAGGACAGGAGTACATGAGATTGATCAAGAAGGATGCTCACCCTGCAGGCTTCCCATCCTTCCCTTCTGATTCTCTGCGCTGGCTGTGTCCAGTCTGTCAAGGGTCGAGATGAATGAGCTTCGCTCACCCTTGACTGACTTACTGCGCAGAATCAGGAGAAAGGCAGTTTCGGATCAGCGTCTTTATCTTCCAGCAGTTCATCCAAAAGTCCAGACAGGTCATTTGTCCGCCATTCCAGATGGGTGAGAGCCCTGCGGACATCCCCGATCTTAGAAGAAAGCTGCTGGAGAGCATAGAGTTTTTTATACTGTCTGGCAATCTGCTGATCTAAAAGGGTAATCCTCTGTTTCTTAGATTCTTCCTGTTCCATACAGAACAGGACAAGGTTTTCGAACTTCTGGTTAAAGCCTTCACCCTCAAAGTTGATCACATAGTCCATCACCTGATCAGACAGGCGGACAGATTTCATGTTAGTTTTCTTCGCCATCTTCCATTCCTCCCGAGTTAGAACAGTATGCACAAATTTCATTGTAAAAATGGCATACAAATGATAAAATTGAATATTAACAATATAACAAAGGTGTCATGTTTTACAGTTTCGATTATAGTCCACAAATGAAAACTTGTCAACAGAAAAAGACTACAAATGAAAACATTTTTTAGGAGAGAAGAGAATGCTTAATGCAATTGAAATTGGGAATAGAATTAAAGAAAAGCAGAAAGAAAAGAACTTTAAACAGAAGGATATAATTGAAAAAACGGGCATTTCCAAGGCTGCTATTAGTAATTATATTAGCGGTACACGTGTGCCTGATACAGAATCAGCTCTAAAATTAAGTTTAGTATTAGAAACTAGCATAGAATGGTTATTAACAGGAAAGACTACAAATGAAAACTTTTCGGAAGATGAAAAAGAAATAATTCATTGCTATAAACAAGCAACGCCAGCGATTCAGGAAGCAGTTCGGAAACTTCTGGATGTACCAGAAAAAAATGAAAAGTCATCAGATTTGAAGATTGGGTAAGAAAAAAGACCTGATAAGCAGGTCTTAGTTTCAGATGCTGAAATTAGCAAGATCCGGATAAAAATAGAATGCCGCTACGATCAAAAGTATAATAACTGTAAAAATGATGATTGGAATAATACTAGACTTTTTCTTTTGGGACTGTGAAGCCTTAGTAACAGGTTCAGTTGTTTTATAAGTATACTCCTGATAATTTGAATATGTATCGGTTCGAGCCATATAAACTTGATTTTCCTTATAGATCTGCTTTAATCGACGACGTTCAGAAAAGGTCAAATCATTTCCCTTTGCCATTAAACGATACATTTCCTCTCTACGCTGATTATGTTTTTGTTCCTCAGTGACACTAGCGACACGTTTCTGACGTTGTTCGGCTTCACGTTCTTCCGGTGTACGGTTCATATACTCACGATCCATTAAACCCATACGCTTTCCCTCCTTCATAATTTCCATTATACTATAAGGACGATAAAAATACATCATAAAATGTATCTCATGTTTCCCTGGCTGCGGCTTAGATCAGGAAGCTGCAGCATGATTTTTGAGATACAAAGATTGACATAAACCTTGAATTGTTATATTATAATAGTAACCAAGAAAGAGATAATTCCAAGCTAACGCAATGAAACCCCATGGAGCGCCATTCCATGGGGTTTCGTTTTGGGCTTAGCTGTCTTTATGGTTCCGATCTAACCACTTGCATATGTAGTAACCAGCTACACTTGCCATAACCGAAACTAAAAAAGAGATAATTATATCCAAATTAACGCACCTCCTTCCTGCTGGAAAGAGTCGACAGCAAATTCATTATACTAAATAAAGTGTTGAAAATAAAGCAGAATATGCTGGAATAATCAAAACAAGTTGATTATAAGAAGATGCAATGTAAAAGCAAATGTGTCAAAGAATGTAAAAGGTATCAGGTTACTGATACTAACTGATGCGTAACTACGGACCAAAAGGTCGGGGGTTCGAATCCGGTCGGACTCGAACGGGTTTGATCTACATTTCATTTCGGTCGCTGCTAAACGCGTGCCACCGGCACGCAGCAGCCTCTAACGCACGGTTCAGTGAAAAAAGGACTATCAAATATTCTTTTTAACATAACATAGCAAGAATTCTCCTTCCTCTATAGGTGGGAGATGAATTGTAGATCTGAGCATAAATGCTCAAAAGAATTTTATAAACAAAAAAGAAAACGCTTGTTCGCATGTTGGGATTGTATTATAATAATAAAAAGAGAACATATTGTTCAAAAAATGATGATTGAAATCATTCATATTTAGGAATAAGGTGAGGAAAATAAATCGGGCAGTAAAAATAAGAATCTATCCAAAT
>OGZL01001640.1_pt1 | contig 17337 bp, 9 predicted proteins | sample 1576761 | NCBI WGS metagenome assembly OGZL01 (sample SAMEA3541595, study PRJEB24748) | human gut metagenome | biome: human gut; feature: human-associated habitat; material: faeces | place: China | collected 2012
ACTGAGCTGTAACAGACAAAATTTTCAGACGAAAGAGATGGACGAACCTATGAAAAAAGAGTTATTCGGGGAAGTAAACGGCAGAGAGGTGTATTTGTATACACTGGAAAACAGTCATGGTATGAAGGTGACGGTCAGCAGCTTCGGTGCGCTGATCATCCGCATCTGGGCGCCGGATCATAACGGAAATTTTGCAGACGTTGCACTTGGTTATGACAGGTTGGAGCAATATCTGGAAAACGGTAAATTTTATGGTGCAGTCGTTGCGCCGAATGCGAACCGGATCGGCGGTGCAAAATTCACCCTCGAAGGAAAAACCTATGAGCTGTCTGTCAACGACAATGGCAATAACCTGCACAGTCACAGAGCTCTGGGTGGGCATAAGCGGATCTGGGATGCCGAAGAAAAAGAAAACGGCATTTTATTCACGATGTCTATGAAAGATGGGGAACTTGGCTTTGGCGGAAACAGGGACTTTTCGGTTCTGTATGAGCTGACGGAGGAGAACGGACTGCGCATTACCTATGATGTGGTAAGCGATGCAGATACGATTCTTAACCTGACAAACCATTGCTATTTCAATCTGGATGGACACGGTGCCGGACAGATTACCGACCATGAGCTGCAGTTGTTTTCCCATGCGTATACCCCGGCCGATGCAGAATCGATTCCGAATGGAGATATTTTACGCGTAGAAGGTACACCGATGGACTTCACAGAGCCGCATCTGATCGGCGAACGGATCGATGCAGACTTTGACCAGCTTAAAATGGCAGGCGGATATGACCATAACTGGGTTCTGGACAATTACACCGGGCAGGTTCGTAAAATTGCAGTTGTCAAGAACTCCGATAAATCCCGCACGATGGAGGTTTATACAGATCTTCCGGGCGTTCAGTTCTATTCGGGCAACTCCAGGGATCTTGAAGCCGCAAAGGATGGGAAAACCTACGGCTACAGAGCGGGCCTGGCACTGGAAACCCAGTTCTATCCGGACACACCGAACAAACCACAGTTTCCTTCTTCGGTATTCGGACCTGACAGACCGTATCACACCGTAACAGAATATCGGTTTGTATAACACTGTCCACGCAGGACATAGAAAAACCGGCAGCAGCGAAGCGATCAAAGCTTTGCTGTCTGCCGGTTTTTATTCATGACAATAGAATGTTGCCGTCTTTGCTTCCCTTATCTTTTGCAGGTCAGAGTCTCGTCCCCGCCAACGCCTTTACAAAGCTTTTCTCCTCGGATCCATGCTTCATCCATGCACAGATATTTAATACGCTTACGATAGCCCCACGCATAAGCGACATGAATCCTGCCGTCTTTTCCCTGAATCAGGCAGGGATATTCGTAACGGCGGTTGTTGACGTCGTTCCACGGACCGATAAAGCCCTCGCCGTGCTCGATGATACGCCGCCAGGGCCAGCTTTTTCCTCCGTCCTCGGAAATGGCGAGTACGACAGGACAGCGCTGGTCGGGCCAGACGGTGCGCTCGGGCTCGTCATTGAAGGCGACGTCATTGTATACAACGCAGACTGCGCCGCTTTGAAGACGGATTGCGGTAATGCTTGCGTTGTTGTTGCGCAGCACAGTAGGCTCCGGCACGCTCCAGGTCTCGCCGTTATCATGGGATTCCGAACGGTAAATATGGTCAGCAGAGCGGCTGCGCAGCAGGCAGATCAGATTTCCGGGAGAAAGCTCCACGATATTGCCGTGTACGCGCCCGCGGCTGCCGGGCATCATGACGCTGCGCCAGGTTTTGCCCTGGTCGTCTGAAAGCTGCAGGACGGTGTAATCGTCTCCCATGCAGGAATCGTTGATCGCACAGCGGAAATTGTTGAAAATAAAACGTCCGTTGGACAGAATCTGAATCTTTTGCCGGCAGAACGAGCCAGGAGCGGAAAACATTGTCTCGGTCGTCTCCCAGGTGTGCCCGTTATCGCGGGAAATTTTCCGGCGGATTTCAGCAGTTCCCTGTAAATTGTCAGAGGTTGGATTGTTGGGATCACGGGAAACCTGTGCGGTATACATCAGCCAGATTTCTCCGTTTGGATGCAGGAAGAGGGAAGGATTCTGCTCGCTGCGGGTTGGATCATCGGAAACAATTACCGGTGTTTCCCACTGGGAACTGTCCTCTGACAGACGTGACACAGCGATGCTGACGTCCGCGTTTCCCTCGCAGGAGCCTGCAAACCAGCAGCAAAGCAGATCGCCATTTTCAAGCTCTAAAAGATCTGGCGCGTGACAGCTGTTCCACGGATTCGGAATCAGGGATTCCACGAAATTTAAAGCGGTATCGCGGTAAAGCCTGCCGTCGTCTCCGACAGGCGGCAGGTCAATAATCGTATGTGACATAAGGCCCCTTTCTTTTGACATTGCGCAGGACGATGCCCACTCAATATGAAACGCATGTGCGAAAGATCCTTTTGTGAATCTTTTTGCGCATGCGCATAACAGGTATATACAAATTTACGCGTGCATTGTCGCAGCTGTGTACAGTGTAGGTGTCTCGTCACAGTTTTCTACGCGGATCGTTTTTGCCTCTCCGGGATAGAGCTTGAAGTAGTTATCACTGTAATGTACTCTGTCGTCGCTTGTCATCAGATAAGCGAACGGTGTAAATACGTTTGCACGGACGGTTACGAGCAGATCGCTGCCGTCTTTTTCAACGGATTCGATCACCGCATCGCTTTCCGGAATGGTGTATTCGCGGTAATAAGCGCGCAGGCTGTCAGCTGTTTCAAAGCCGTCTGCACTTACAACGAAATATCCGTCTGCGGCAGGCTCTGCAGCGTCCACATGGAATTGCTGCCAGGAATGCGGAGCGACGGTCAGATCCTTTGTCAGGAGAACATCATTGTGTGCGCCATCAAAGGTCTGTGTGCCGACGCAGATAGTTGTCCGGATTTCATCAGGGGTTTCGTTGATGACGGTTACAATCGCGCCGCCGTCTGCCTTCCGGATAATCAGTTTTTTCGTATCAAAAGCGCGTTTTAAGAAGTAGAACGAAACCTTTCTGGTCAGATAGTAATCGATAATGGTCCAACCGGTTTCCGGCCAGCAGTCGTTGTACATCCAGATCAGATCGCCGGCACCATAGGATTTCTGGCGGAGCGCCTCTGCCATTTCGGCATATAAAAGTCCCTGCATGATACCGCTGTAAAGCAGATAGCTACGTTCGTCCAGCGTGGAAAATTCAGTCAGATGGCGGTTGATTACATCATCGATAGCCTTGCGCTTGCGATCAAACTCTCCGTGGTGCTTCCAGATCGGATTATCGAAAGTCATTTCCTCACCGTCGAGATACCGGCGGACGGTGCTTTCCATCTGTGCACCGAAAAATCCGTATTCGCTGGAAAAACGCGCCGGGAATCGATCAAAAGCTTCCAGTTCGTAAGAGAATTTGAATCTCGTCTTGGAATCGCGTCCAAAATAAGTCCATGCATGGACGTCTCCCTCTTCAGTGGTATTGGAACGTTCTCCAAAGTACGGGGTGGCAAGATTGAACCTTGAGCGTTTTCAAGAGTAAATGAAGAGTCGAAATATGCTTCATCGCTTTCGCCTACCTTACCATAATATTCCAAATCACCACCCGGTGCACTCAGTCCAACTTCTTTTCCGTAGTTAGTGTACGAAGCCGGAGTAAAGTTAGCATCAGTAGCCGCTACTGTAATACATTTCGAATAACCACCCGGATAACCTGGAGCAGCTGCATACTCATTACCAGCAGCAAAGATAGCCAGACCACCGTCGATTACACCGTTAGGTGAACCTGCATTGTTGATAAAGTAGTCCAAAGCTTCCTTTTCCAACGGATAAGTCTTAGCCCACTCTTCTTCAGTTTCCGGACCAGGAGTGTATCCTTCCATCGGGTTAGCCAGACCTGAGTTATATCCCCAGCTACACTGGATAATAACAGCACCATTATCGGCAGCATACTTGATAGCACGTGCTTCCATGTTAAGTGTAACTCCCGCATTACCGGCAAATACCTGCAATGACATGATTTTTACACCATCTTTCTTACCAGAACCACCGGCAATTCCGCATACACCTTCACCGTTATTGTTTACAGCAGCTATAATTCCAGCTACGTGAGTACCGTGACCGGTATCGTTTACATCGTTCCAGGTAATCACACCTGAATCGGTAACGAAGTTGTATCCGTATCTGTCTCCCTTATAACCGTTTCCGTCTTCATCAGTCTTTCCAAAGAGCTGTTCTTTTTCATTCACCCATATATTGTCAGCCAAATCAGGATGAGTGTACATCACACCTTCATCAAGTACGGCTACAATAATAGAAGGATCGCCTGTACATTTCTCCCATGCTTCCATACAGTTTACATCGCATCCGGGAGCTGCCTCTGCTGTATACTGTGGGTTGAGATCTACATTCTGATTTTCGAAAGCATAATCTCCGGTGTTATTATAGTTCCACTGGAAAGGGAAACCCGGATCGTTTGGAGTACCAGCCATAGCTGCAAAAGTTGCAGGGGCATGATTCAGTGCAGCAGCACTCACGTATACTCTCTTTTCATTTGAAGTATATGCTTTCTTAATACGGTGGTTACACTGTACATTGCTGATATCTCCCAACTTAGACAATTTACGTGCTGCTTCGTGCAAGTCAACGTTTTCGTCAAACTTAACCAAATACCACAAGTGCAGTCCGGCAGCACGAGTACGTTCTTCATTCTTACTGTCTACCGGGAAGATACGTTCGAAGTGATATCCGCCAAGTATATCAAGCACTTCATCGGTTGAGGGAATACCGGAGCGGGTCATCGCCGCTCCGCTTCTTGACGCACGACTAATAGTCTGGTCAAGAATATCCGTCATTTCCGGTTTAAATTTGATAATAAGTTCTCCGGGCTGTGCATCAGCCGGTATATATATTTCAGTATTTTGCTCCGGAGTATAAGCCTGTTCCAGTTCATTGTCAGAACATGCTCCCAAAAACAAAGCAAGTGTGGCAATATATATATATCTTTTCTTCATTCTGTTTTTATATTAAAATTACATGTTATTCTCCTGATACATCTTCTCCTTCAAGTACATATTTTCCGTAATATTTCGGGAATGCTGCATTCTGGTCGTTTGCAACTTTTCCATAGAAATATTCAAAGTCCATAGGCACTTCATCGAAACCAGCATCTTTAGCTGCTGAGTTCTTTCCTGTTTCCTGCTGGAATACCATTGCTTCCGGATACCAGTCAATCAGATACGGATGGAAAACAAGCCAGTTAGGCAACTTTCCTGTTATAAAGTTCAGGTTGAGTGTCAGCGATTTGATGTTCGGAAGTACACATGGAACTTCAGAACCTTTCACAGAGAATTCACCACCATCATATTTTACAGTAACAGGCTTGTCGGATGTCTTCAACCATTGGCAAGTATCTGCCAGCAGCGTACAAACATCAGCATCCGGATGCTGGCTTGCATACTGACTGTAATTGCCGAAACGGCTCATCATTTCCTCATCTGTAGGCAATTCGCCTTCAATGAGTCCGTAAGAAAGTCCCAACTGTTCAAGCGTATCCCATCCTAACAATTTGATAAATTCTTCCTTATCGTTTGACTTACCAAGATTTATATACATACCGACATGGATACCTCTCCATTTGTTACCGTCTTCCATCTGTGACAAATCAAGCAGTGTATCACTTCTTCTGCATCCAGATAATCTCAACGCTTTCAGTTTAGGGAAGTTTTCCTTATTTACAATGTCGGTCACTTTACTCAGTGATGCAAAGTTATTACTTTCCAATCCCAGTTCTTCCAGACCAACATAGCTGTCGTCGGCAGCTCCACCTAATTTAACAAATTCATCAGGCAATTCAACCAAACCATATGATGTGATAGAGAGTTTCTTCAGATACTTCAACTCACAAATTTCAGGTCCAAGTACAATTTCACGATCCTGACGGTTGGTATTACCCTGTATGCGGAATGACTCAAGATATTTCAGATTCTTAATTTCCTGAGGCAATGTTTCTTTAGTATCAATCATTGCGATAGCCACAGAACGTACACGTCCTACAGCTGCTGGTTCAGGCAAATCTTCATCAGTTTCTTCCCACAAAGTTACATCACTCCAGTTCTGCATATTTTCACTTACATCGAGTGCATACATACACTGAACTTTCTGATTGATAAGAACGATAGAAATAGAGTCACCGGCACGGTTGTCTTCTATTCTCATAGCAGGCTTTTGCTTTACTGTCAGATAAACGCCGTCTATTTCATTTCCTTCACTATCTACCAGCTGATCTTCACTGTTCTTTGCAACCAATTTGATTTTAGCTACACGAGTATAAGGTACAGCATTCATGTTCCATTTGAATCTGGCCTTAACTGAACGTGGACGTGATCCTCTGTCAAGGTTAACATCCAAATCAGATTCTTTCGGCAATGTAATCCAGTCTTCCTTATCCGATTCACTCATGTTTGCCTCATCTTCAGCTGAAACCTCTTCAGCAAAAGAATATTCTACATTATCAATAGCAAACTGTACATTGGTTGAAACTACAACATCAAAATAACGCAGCTCTTCGATAGCAGAGTTTTCCAGTTCCACTTCCGGTTTATCCAGCATAATCTGCTTTCCAAAACCAAACTGAGTAACCTTCAGGATTTTCGGTTCATAACCCGACGGGCTGAAACGTACCTGGGCCGTACGAGCTGTATAAGCCAAAGTTGAGTCAATGTTCAGTACACAAGTTGCGCTACCTGTACCATTGGCTGGCGATACAGATATCCACGGTGTAGAACTACTAGCTTGCCAGTCTACCCCTGCCTTAACCAAAACTTCTTTGAATGACTGTTCGGGACCTACTGTGATTTCTTCTACCTCAAGCGAAAGTCCGCCCGGTACAGTCAAATCGTCATCTTCCTTACAAGAAGTGGTGATTCCTGCGAAAACAGCCAGTCCAAGTATCAATCGATTTATAATTTTCATAATCAATATTTCCTTATTTTCTTTTTTCTTTAATTACCGTTCTATTCCTAAAATATCACATCCGCGGATATCCTGTGTCTTATCGTAGAACAACAGGTACATGCCATTCTGAATAGCCGAACATGCTCCAGACAAATCGATTGAAATATTTGGATTATCCTTGATATCAAGAATCCAAACATACGGAGTTATAGTTTCGTCTACTTTACGGATATCGTTAGAACCGATCTGCAACTGAATCAAGCTCGGGCACTGCATGATACCAACAGGCCAGTCACGCAATGTACGTTCACCTTTTTCATTTCTCTGATAACGAATAGCAAAAGCTTTCAGTTCGCTACAGTTCAACGGCTGAGGTGGAACCTCAGAGAAAGAATTGTAACTCAAGTCGATACCTGTCAGATAAGGAATATTAGTAGCTCTAAAGTCATCGCACAACTTAGTCAGCTTGTTAAAACGAAGGTCGAGCGTCTGTAACAAATGAGCATTCGATCCCTGCATTTCACCTTCCTTCACTTCAGTCAGCTCATTAGCAGAAAGGTCAAGTGTCTGAATAGGAGAACCAGACTTGAACAGTGCTTTCGGGAATTTCTTCAGCTTATTGTACGACAGTGAAACCGTATAAGCATTGATACCCTTGAAGCCATCATCTCCGCCAGAGAAACCGGTAATCTTATTGTGCGAGAAGTCTACGCTATTCATGATATAGATAGATTTCGCATTGAAGATATTAGGAACCTCTGTCAGCTCATTGTAAGAGAAGCCCAAAGTTTCAACTTCGTTAGTGAAGGCACAGAAATCATCAGGAATAGAAGTAATCTTATTGTTATCCAGATAAAGAGTAGACAACTTGATATCTGTTCCAAATGAATGCAAAGTATGTACCTTGTTTGTAGTACAGTCAAGCATTTTGAACTTAACCATTTTACGCAACTGTGCATCTTCTGGGAATTCTTCCAAGTTATTATATCCCATGTACAGAATCTGCAATCTTGGTCCTGCTGGCATATCACACAACTTAGACCAGTCTTCTCTCAACTGTGCACCACTAATATTCTGGTTGCAGGCAATATTGAGCAACTGAAGTTCTGGAAGATTTCCTACCATATCCAGCGGAAGTCTTGTCAGGTTTACGCAGTTGTATAATTCCACATCCGTAAGATTTGTCATACCAGCCCAGCTCAAGTTTTCCTTTTCGTATTGCTGAGCATACGATGAATTCGGATCAGTCCAGTCTGTACAAATCTTATCGTAAGTGATAGGTGAATTTGCAATATAGAACTGTTGCAAGTTCTTCAATCTCATAACAGCTTTCGATACACCTGTAATTTTATTAGTAATAATACCAATCTGTGTATCTTTAGTAGAGATTCTGCTAGATTTCTTTATCTTACTCTGAGAAGTGTAATTATTTATAGTCCATTGCAACATTTCCGACAAGTTTTCACGTACATCTCTGTCAAGGAAATGTTCTTTATAGTCCATACGCATTTTATCACGTTTAGCCTCACTCATATCAGGCTGAATACCGTCAGGTCCGAACAACATATTACCATAGGTTTCATCGTGTGAGCCTAAAGCAAGTATACGCAATTCTGTAAGCTGACCGATAGCATCCGGCAGTTCACCCGAAGCGCCAAAACCAGACAAAGTCAGAGAAGATACTCGTCCTTTGTTATTTAGGGTCACACCCGGCTGGTCGCCCCACATATCAATATCCTTATTGAAGTTCCAGTTTGCACCTTCGGGATAAGTCTGGCCGTAATATTTCCAGTTCTTTCCCCCCATCTTTTCCCAGATTTCTTTCAAGGCCAAGTAATCCTTAATGTTTTCAGCTGTTTTTGAAACCAAAACAGGAACAATAGCATATTCAGTAAGCTGATTATCTTCAACTGTAAAAGTCTCTCCACTTACAGCCTGAGTTTCCAATGCAGTTTCAGTCACACCCTGCTTAGAATATACAGTATAAGATATTACTTTATAATTACCAGCAGGCAACCATACGGCAGAATCACAGTAAGCTACTCCATGATCTGTATACTTATCATTTTCGCTATCCGGATCTGTCAGTTCATACTCTTCTTCATATCTTACTTTCAGCTTCTCAAACTCATAAGTAACCTGACTAAAGGTATTCTGAACTAACACTGTAGCCAATTTGATATCGGTAAACAGATAGCCTTCATTATTGGCACGTGACTTAATATCAGGAAGATCTTTCTCCAATTTAAACTTAACAGAACCTCTCGCCTGTGCATCGATAGTAAGATCCTTTACAGTCAGTCCAGAGGGAACTACAGAGAATGCTTCATCAGCGTCGGCTGACACTCCTGTTATTACCTCATCCATCTTATCGTAAATTCTATATCCTACAATCTTGTATTCACCAACCAATAACTGTAACCTATCGCTACGCAAACCATATTCTGCATTTTCAGCATTGTATGCATTCAGTACTAATGTCTGAGTGATACTAGTACCGTTGAACAACATTTCTACTTCTATTTTCTGCGCTTCACTAAGCTTATCAACAGAAGCACGCGATGCAACACTTCGAGCCACATCCTCTGTTCCTTCATTGTACGATGCTTCTTTGTAAAGTTTGAACTGAACATAGCCGTACTGGCTCTGGCTCACTTCATCATCATCAGAGCATCCGCTCATAACCATGCCCGAAAACATGGTTATGAGTGATACAAATAACAGTTTTATTATATCAAATCGTAGTTTATTCATTTGTCAAACATTAATTTAAAAGAATGATATCAGACATACACTGACAGGAGAACCATCTTTAGTAATTATACAATCAAATTGCTCCGTAACATCTGCTGCATTACCGCTTACCTTAATATAGAATTTTCCGTCTTTACTTTCTGTCGTAAACGTCAGAATATCCGATTTTGGAAGTTCACAATTCATACCTTCTTCATAATTTTTAACTTCAAGGTACATAGGTCCATATGATAGAAGTTTCTTTTCTACAGAAGCTATATATACATTATCGGTACCATACTCTGTCTGTTCGTAGAATTTATCAAGATAAGCTTCTCCAGCGCCATTTGCTGTAACTTCTTCAAAGCTTATAAGTGTACCATTTGATTCGATATATCCAGCAAATGAAACAACAGGAGCTTCAGGGAGCTTGTATTCCTGAACAACATTTGCAACAATATTTCTGGTATATTTAGTAGCGATATCATAATAACCACCAGCATCTTCCAGAATATTACCTTTCAAATCATCCTTAATTGCCTCATATACATCACGAGGGAAAGCCATGATAATTGCAGCTCTAATATCTGTATCTGAGCTGTTTTCAGCAAATGACAAAGACAAGTTTTCTCCATCTTTCTGAACATTGATCCATGACATATCTGCATTGAAGTTAAAGTCATTAGGATAAAATGCAGGATCCATGCCAGGATAATCCATAAAGTCACCAATCTGTTCTATCTTGATTACTTCATAATCATCATTTCTTGTTGTAATGGTAGTAGATAACTTTTCTTCATAAACGTCAGATTCTGTTCCAGAAACGCCTCCATTAGCTGAAATTGTCTTACCATCTTTGCTAACCCAATGAACACTTGTAAAACTAGGATCAACAGAAAGATAGTCAGCCTTCAAACCTTCGTATCCAACAGGAACTTCAATTTCTACCAGATCTTTATTGTACTGTACAGCAAAAGTCAAAGTATAACCTTTTTCAGTTCCAAAAGAATATTTATTGCTTATACCAGATTTGTTATCATCTTTAAAGCTAAGAGCATAGACACCATTACCTTTTGCATTAACAGCTACCCAATCCGGATACTCAGGAAGACCAACTTCAAAATCTGTTTCAACAGTAATTACTGTTTCTACAAGTGAAAGAGGAGCACTTCCTTTGATGATGATAGGGTTTTCTGCATCATAAACATTTCCTTCTTCATCAGTAATAACGATGTCTACAGGAATTTTATGAGGACGAGTTATTTTACAGATAACCTGAGATGAGTTACCCATTTTCAAAGTCAACTCAGCAATATCATCTTTTTCAAAATTCTGTCCGTCGTTAGTAATCACCACCTGCACAGTCTGTGAACCTGCCTTTCCAGAAATAGTACTTTCAGTAAATTCACCATTCTTAAATTTACACCATCCTGCGTTACTAGAAAGTGCCCAGTCTGCTCCAGCAGTAAAAGACAAATCTTTTGTTTCTCCGGCATTGCATGTAAATTCTTTCAGTTCAGGGAATTCTGCAGAAGTAGAAGGATCTCCAGAATTATCATCACTACATCCAGTTAATGTAAAACCTAAAATCATGGCAAATACCATGAACAGGTAAGTTGATTTCATATAAAGTGTTTTCATAATTAATCTCATTAAAATTAATAACCTTGTTCTTTTAATTTTTCGGCTTCAGCATCGCTTATCCATTCCAAGATATTGACATAAGTTCCTACTGTACCTACTCCATTAACATGTAAAGTTACGTACTGAAGGACGAACTTTTCGCATGTGCTATAATATGAAGTATACATTGTAGGCTGATACATAAGCAGATTGCCATCTCCGTAAATTGTACCGAACGCTTCAGCTGTTGTCCCACAAACCTGTTCTTCCATGCTAACCAAAGGTTCAAGCAGATTATCACGATCGAAATCCAGTACAATATCGTGCCCGTTGTAATACAAATCGTGAAGTATTACTGAGTTTTCTTTCTCCGGATTAACAGATGTCTTAATCAAACGTATTGTTACATTCTGCATATAATCATCGAAGAAAGTAGAGGTAACTTTACAATATCCGGTAAACGAATTAATATCGAACGGACATGCTTTCTGCAAAATCACTTTCGAGTCGATTCCATACAAGCTCCACTGTTCTTCCTTCGGAATAACAAGACGGAGTCCAACTGTCAGATAATCATCAATATCAATGTTATCATAGATACCCTGAACCTGTACATTAGCCGAACATTCACCGGCTTTAATAGTAACAGTGTTCGACAAAAGTTTGTAATGCTTTCCTTCTACCGCATCGCTAATGCTGTCTACCACCTCTACGGCAAAAGTACGATCGTAATCGGCCAATACAGTAGCAGAAACTGGTACATTGAACACCTCTCCGGTTTCTTGTACCGCATAACGGTAAAGTGTATCGGAAAACATAAGATAATTGGGACCTTCATAGGTAGTTCTTTCCGAATTACATCCGGCAAGTCCCATCAAAACAGTAATAACTGTAATACAACCAATAAACAGTTTTTTCATTATCGTATGTTTTTACTTATTTGTTACTTTCATTAGGTTCGATGTTGGCTCCCGGAGCTTCAATTTCATGCTGAGGAATAGGCCAAACAAAGAGTGGATCGTCTTTTTCAACTTTCAGACTGCTTCCGTTGCTCAATGACTGATCCTGAGGTTTACGTTCGAAACCTTTATGCCAGCGCTTCAAATCGTTCAGACGGAAGCCTTCCATATACAGTTCCTTTACACGCTCTTGCTCAATAATGTCCATAGCGTTGTCTTTTGACATAGCTGTAGAACCTCCATAAGAAGAATATCTTGCCATACGGATTGCAGTAATATCACTACCAGCCTTTCCATAATCTCCTTTCTGCACATATGCTTCAGCACGTATCAGGTATTGTTCTGACAGACGGAATACTTTCGGCATACTGACATGAAGAATCTTATAGTTTGTAAATTCTTCGTTTCCAAAGTATTTAATAAGCAATGGCCAAGTCAATGCATGAGCATATCCAGTAGTAAACGACTGGAAGAATGTAGTAGCACGGAGGTCATTAGCATCATACGAATTCAATACCCACAAAGCTGGTACGTAATCAGGTTTCAATGTCTGATAGTCGTAGTTGGCAAAGATTCTACCCAAAGCACCGCCGTAAGAATTGATAGTGAATCCTACTTTCCAGATAATTTCTGTAGAATGGTCGTTAGTCCACATGTATTTATAATAACTAACACCCGAAGAAATCAGTTGGTTACAGCTTGACAATGCATAATAACCATCGTCGATAACTTTTGATGCATATTTGATAGCATCATCCCAACGTTTCATATACAATGATACACGTGCACGCAATGCATGTATAGTGTATTCACAAAAATAAGGTGAATCATAAAGAGCCCCGTCAGTTGCTGCATCGTAATCGTCTTCCAATTTTAACAGTTCTTCAGCTCTATCCAAGTCATCTAAAATAAACTGATAAGAATCTTTAAGGCTTGCACGTACGATAGGTTCATCACCTTTATAGTGTTCGGTAAGTACAACTCCCAATTCGTTTGCTGCCTCTTCATCACTTTCATAAGGTTTACAATACATCTTCACCAGTTCTGAATAAGCCAGTGCACGCGCAAAATAAGCTTCACCGCAATACTGGTCCAAACGATCGTATTCTTCATCTGTCTTGATGGAAGCCTTAACCTTTTCTACATTATCCAACAAGAAGTTGCAACGATTAATTACTCCATACAACGCACCGTATACACTCTCAACTTGTGCATTTGTAGGATGAATATCATTCCAACGCCATATGTCTCCGTAGGTATTTGAATATCCGTTTACCGCGTAAACAAAATCAGCTTGCAGATCGGGCAGTAAAGTCAGGTATCCAGAATACAAAGAAGAACTCTTGAAAGCATCGTATATACCTATCACGGCCTGATTTGCATCGTCTACCGTATTGATAGCTTTATCTGCAAGCATAGCATCTTCTGGATATTTGTCGAGACAAGAAGTTGCAAGCAAGGCTACGACAGACAATATAAAGTATTTTCTAATTCTTTTTATCATTTTTTCTTTTTCTGTGAATTAATTAAAATGAAAGTTCTACACCAAGTGTAAACTGTCTTGACATAGGATATTGTGCCTGATATACATTTGCCGAAGATTCCGGATCAAGACCTGTAAATTCTGTAAATGTCAATAAGTTCTGTCCTTGCAAATAAACTCTTGCCGAACTAAAGAACTTACTTTTGCTCAACAATTGCTGCGGAAGTGAATATGTCAGGGTTACATTCTTCAAACGCAAGAAAGAAGCATTTTCCAAGAAACGATCGTCAAACTGAGGAGCTACTCCATGGCGAGGAATATCTGTGATATCACCAGGTTGTTTCCAACGATCATACAACAGACGATTAGACTGATTGTATGCAGCATACAGTCCATTACTTTCCTCAAAATAACGGTCGTTATTGAACATCCAACGGTCTGCTACCCAGCTGAACTGAGCTGCCAGAGAAAGACCCTTCCATGATAAAGATGTACCAAAACCTCCCTGCCATGGAGCATCGAAGGTCTTTCCGGTCATTACCTTATCCTCTTCATTGAACTCATTGGTTATTTCGCCATCCTTAGTATACCACAAAGCATCACCGTTAGCAGGGTTTACTCCAGCATAGCGATTGATATAGAATTCGCTTACCGAATGTCCTACAACCAGTTTTGTAGCAGTAGTAGAAACCTCATATTCCTGAACTCCATTATAAAGTTCAAGCAACTTGTTCTTATTGTAAGAAGCATTCGCATTGACGCTCCATACAAAATCCTTTGTACGAACAATATCAGCACTAACATTGAATTCCACACCACGGTTCAGCATAGCTCCAATGTTGTCCCAATGTTCACCTTCGCCAGTCAAGGCATAAGAGTCAGGCACAAGCATCAACATATCTGTTGTCTTCTTGTTATAGAATTCAATATCCAAATTAATACGGTCGATGAATCCCAAACGTAAAGCCACATTGCTAGACCAAAGCTTTTCCCAGCTCAGGTCTTCATTTCCACTTTGTGAAGGATAGATACCTGCCTGATCCTCATAATTAGAACCACCAGAAACAAGTGCCAGATGGTCAAAATCAGGAATAGAAGAGTTACCTGAAGTACCTGTACTCAACGCAATCTGTGCACTACTCAACCATTCAATATCTTTCATAAATGCTTCATTCTTCAGGTTCCACATAAAACCTAACGACCAGAATCCAGCCCAACGGTTTCCTGTACCAAAACGTGAAGATGCATCGGCACGTACTGAGAAATCGGCATAATACAAATCTTTATAATGATATTCTCCACGACCGAAGAATGACAAGTATGAATATGAAGTTGTAGAGTCGGCCCATGAAGAAGCTCGAGTTCCAGAACTGATATTTGTCAGAAAATCACTAGATTGACCACGAGTAATAACCTGAAAACCTTCAGAACGATAATCTACACCTTCTTGTCCTAACAAGAAATTGAAAGAATTATCACTATCCATATCCCAACGATAATTGATAGTAGTAGTTTCTGTCAGATTCAACATATCCGAAGAGTTACGTCCTGCTGTACCCGAAGCATTGTTAATAATGTAACTTGGGAAAGACTGCATAAATGCAGTAGAATGAGAGTAGTCAGCACCAAACTGTGTACGAATAGTCAAATTCTTTATCGGAGTAATTTCCGCATATACAGTCGACAACACCTTATATTTCTTATTAGTTACCGGATTGTTTGCCATCCATTCAATAGGGTTCGAACCAGTACCAGTCCATGTCCCGTTATTTTCAGAAGCCAATGAGCCATCATCGTTATATGGATTCCAGTAAGGAAGCATGAAGCGGCAAGCCGAAATCGGAGTATACAAAGCATATGAACCATCATCAGCCTGTTCTATCTCTTCGTAAGCAACCATCGAGTTTGTACCCACTTTCAACCAGTCGGAAGCTTTCACTTCTGCATTGGCACGCATATTATAACGACGGAAAGTAGAACTCTGTGCAATACCATCTTGATCGTAGAAACCTCCTGAAACGAAATAATTCAAACGTTCAGTAGCACGATTCACAGAAATTTCATAATTCTGCAATGGAGCACGGTCATTGAATACCATATCCAGCCAGTTTACATCTGTACGAGACAATACATCGTAATCTTTACCTGTATCAAGTCCGATTTCTTTTTCATACTGAATACGTTCGGCCGTGTTCATCATATCCCAGTTATTCTGGGCCAGCTGTGAGAAACCATATTGTGCACGGAAGGTAACTTTAGCCTTATCCATTGACAGACCACGCTTAGTAGTAATAACAACTACACCATTGGCAGCACGTGCACCATAAATAGATGTAGAAGAAGCGTCTTTCAATACAGAAATAGATTCAATATCACTCGGGCTTATCGTATTGAAGTCTGAACTGGAAATTGGTACACCGTCAAGAATGAAAAGCGGTGAGGTACCAGAATTAATAGAGTTAGTACCACGAATTTGAAAAGTGGCTGCCTTGCTGGGCTCACCCGAATTTGAGATGACCGACAAACCAGTAGTCTGTCCTTGCAATGCCTGGTCGAAACTTGGAGCAGGCACATTTTCCAACTTGTCATTTTTCACGGTTGATACAGAACCTGCAATAGTTCCTTTTTTACGAACACCGTATGCAACAACCACAACATCTTCCATAAGTTGTGAGTCGTCCACCATTGCTACGTTCAAAACTCCGGTCTTAGGAGTAACTTTCAACTCCTGCGTTTGCAGACCGATATAAGAGAAGACCAAAGTGGCTTCACCACCTTGAATTTGTAGCTCATAGTTACCATCAATATCGGTAACCACACCATTAGTAGTTCCTTTTTGCAGGATAGATACACCAATCAGCGGCTCGTTGTCTGTCTTCGAAACCACATTACCCTTGACAGTATATGTCTGGGCTAATACCGATTGAATTCCTAACACAGCAAAAAAGAGTAACCAAAGACTTAATCTTTTCATCTTTTGCCAGTTAATATAAAATTAATGATTAATAAATAATTGTTCATTTCTACCCCATTAAATTCCTGACACATATAAATCATATACGTATCTCTATAATATATTATATAAGGTGTAAGCAATAAAAATAAAATCCACTGTTTTTATTTACAGCCACACACCTGACTTTATAAACTTTTCTCAAAAACTTTATAAAGCTGCACCAAGGAAATAAGACTTTTAACCGTATTCAAAATCTGTCGTACAAACTCAAGTAATACAACTTTCAACAAGCTTAACTTATAAATAGCCCTATCTATACAAAGACAGGAAGAATGCAAAAACAGATTTTAGGGAGGAAAAACTCACTAATAAACATCGCGCGATTTAACATTACGAAAAACCAGTTCCTGATTATAACCCAAATAACCTGTCAAATTTGCAGTAATCATATTTTCCCTTTCTTTAAAAATCTTTTATAGAATATAATATTCACTTTGCAAAGTGAGCATAAAAATTGGCAATAAGATGAAAAATTAATAGATTTTATTTTACATAAATGAAAGAAGTATAACTAAATAGGCTACTAAACGCACATTTTGTATTTGTGAGTACTTGTCGCTCACAACAAAATGTATTCT
>OGZL01001650.1_pt1 | contig 17310 bp, 15 predicted proteins | sample 1576761 | NCBI WGS metagenome assembly OGZL01 (sample SAMEA3541595, study PRJEB24748) | human gut metagenome | biome: human gut; feature: human-associated habitat; material: faeces | place: China | collected 2012
ATGGCTCAATCATGTTAGTTTTATACAAGTATAAATTGCAAAATGTATTATAATTTCGGGTTATAAGTTTATTTGTTGGTATCTTGAAAAGTATGTCAATATGTGTTATACTTAGTAACATAAGTAACTCAGGGGGAATCAAATGTTAGCTGTATGTATGACCTTGATAGACAACGATAAGGATCAGACGTCTTTTGAAGATTTTTATTACAGAAATCGTCAGATAGCCTATGCTTTTGCATACAAGATCTTGAATAATTCTGCGCTGGCAGAAGAGGCTTGTGCAAATGCTTTTTTCAGCATCGCAAAATGTTTTAAAAAAATTCACAATTATTCTTTGCACGATATGGACGCATATCTTATTAGAACTATTAGAAACGCCTGTTATGCGATCTACAATAAGGAAAATCAAAATCCAACATCGTCTATATTTGATCTTAAGGTGGAAGATGAGCCGAGTGAGGATTTTTATGATGATATTGACTTAGATCTGCTTATAGATGCGGTAAGAAAGCTGGATGATAAACTAAAGTCTGTGATAGCATATAAGGTTTATTATGATCTGACTGCTGATGAGATCGCACAGATCATGGGCATTTCTAAGAGAACGGTATTTAATTATCTGAACAAAGCCAAAAGACAAATTTTAGATTTGATCGGTGGTGATCGTTTTGAATGATAAGTTAAGACGGGCAATAAAAACAGGCATAATTGATGAAGACTATAAGGATTATTTGGCTGTTGAGAAAATTCCACATGATTTTTCGGAAAAATATGAGCAGAGAATTGGCGAGCTGATAAAAACTAACAGAAAAAGCGGTCACAGACATATAAAGATCACTCTAAGATTTGCTGCGGCGATAATAGCTGCGGTGCTTGCAGTCGGCTCTGTGACAGTCGCCGCCGTACCGCCGCTGCGTGAATGGTTTGTTGGAATATTTGTGACACAAGGGGCATCTCATTCTAGTATAAGATTTGCAGATGGTGATATTGAAGATAATAGTTTGTCTGTTGCCAACAATGTTATGACTCCTGACTTCATTCCTAGCGGTTATGTATTGTCAGAAGATTTTATAGACGATTTTACACACATTGTGACTTATACAAACGGCACGGAGCAAATTCAATTCACTCAAAATGATATATCGGCTGGAATGAATATAGATATTGATGATTTGGGTGCAAGGCAAATAAAAATAGGTAAATATGACGGATATATTTCAATAACTGAAAATGATATTATTCTTGTTTGGACAGATAAATCTTTTTCATACTCAATCGTTGGAAATGCGAGCGAAAGTGACATAATTCGTATGGCAAATTCAGTTAAGTCTACAAATTAAAAATTCGTGATTTATTGCGAAACGAGAAAGGAAATAAGTATGATTATTAAGAAAATTGTTACGGGAATTGTTGCATTGGCTATTGTAAGCACTATGGCTGTTACTACTGCATTAGCAACTACGTCAGCAACCAAAGAGGTATATGGTCAGTCATATGCTTATTATATCCATCGTGTAGAAGTTAGAACAGATAAGGATAATCAGATTGCTATAGACAATGTATGTTATCGTATAAATCAAAATAAGTAATATTAAGAGGACTAAATGAAATACGTTTTTATTAACCTGAAAAATTTTGCCGTAAAGAATGTGCTTATCTTTATTCTATTTATTGTTTGCGCCGTTACTGATGTGCTTATAATATTGTTTTCACATGGTGCATTTCAGAATTTTAAAGCAAGCAAGGATTTTGAAAAGCAAAAGAAGTATGTATTTAACTATACTTTTTCATTTGGCGATATAATAGATACTCAGGAAGACAGTGATGGCAGGATCTTGTCTTATTTTGGAACAGATTCTATAACTCCTGTTCAGCTTCGGGAGGTGCTTGACAAGCTTGATGATAATTCTAAAGCGTCAATGCCGGGTATGTATTTTAGTTTAATGTTTGATCAAGACGAGCTTAAAATTGATGAGTGTTTTGACGGCGGTCAACCGTATCTTATGTCTGCGGTGCGCATTCAATATGATGAGGAGCTGAATGATTATAGTTTATACGAATCGTATGTCGACAACATGAGTATACGCAAAGGCAGATATTTTACTAAGGAAGAATATGCTTCAGACGAAAATTTGGTCGTGCTGCCTAGCGGCGCAAAAGACGATATGATCGGCAAGAATGTTGAACTGCTTGGCAAAAGCTATAAGGTCATAGGCATATTCGGTAATACTGTACAAGAGGAATTTCAGGTGCCATTTAAAACGTTGGGTGATAACTGCACTATTTCAAGCATAAGTTTTCTTGATGACAATGCTCTAGATACAGAAAGCTTTTTTAAGCTGAAAAAAGCTTTCAGCGAAGTTCTAACGTGTAATGTTAATTTTCCTCCGATAGACACGATCGATATGGCTGAAATAAAATTCTACAATTCCGTTATATTTATGTCCGTAGCCGTTGCGATAGCTTCTGCAATAAACCTTGCAATGCTTTTCAGATACATAATAAGATCCCGTGCTAAACAGACTGCTATATTCATGCTGTGTGGCTGCACGTCAAATAAAATAAGACGGATGTATATAGCCGAGATAGGTATGATATCAGTGACGATATATGTGATATTTGCATTGGTATTCAATTATGCGCTGCTTCCTAAGCTTACTTTGTTTTTTGAGTATATCAAGGTCGCATATAATTTCAGGGTATATATGACCATATTTGGAATATATATTATTTCTATTTATTTGTTCCTTAACATTGTGATATTGTTTACAAATAAAAGATCCCCTGTGAAAATGATGAAAGAGAGGGGAAAATAATATGATAAAATATGGTTTAAAAGAATTTGCAAGAAATATCTACAGCAATATTTTTATCGCTGTTCAGCTCGCCATTGCATTTATTATAATGTCGGCGGCTGTTTCTTCTGTTCTTTCAAGAATAGAGATGTATACTCCTGTAAAGAAATACTTTCCTGATGGCAAGGGACTATATATATGTAATATATATGATACTGCTCCTCTTGACGGTGAGCTTAAAAATATTGATGATGTAGAGTCGGTGACAAGCGGATATGATACAAGCTTGTATTATTCTCCGTCATCAAAAGATCTATCTAATGGACTTGGTGACGATAGAATGAGCGTTAATGCTTTATCTGAAGATATGATAAAGTCATTTACGCCGCAGATGAGTTCGGGAAAATGGCTGTCTAATGTGTCGGCTAACGGAGATTTGATACCTGCTGTTGTGACTGAAAACAGCAACTACAAAACGGGTGACATAGTTACCATTATGCACAAAGAGAAAGTAGGGGAGATGTCCCCTGATGATGAGGATTTTGACTATGCTGATCCTTATAAGTATGAGTATGTTAAGAACAAGGTGGAAATTGTCGGTGTCATAGCTGACGGCTCACAGTTGCTGGGGTTTTCATCTGCATATTTAGGCACTGAGGATAGTATAAAAGAAAAGCCTGATTTCAGAGATCTTTATGCTAATGTTAATAAGCATGGCAACATGATGCTGATAGTTCCGACAGACTGTCTTAAAGATATAAACTGTAAAATATATCCTTGCGGCAATCAAATAGTAACGTTAAAGGATAATGTAAGCAATGAGCGTTTTAAGGAGCTTGAATTATATCTGAGGGATTATGGCAGGGTTTTTGACTTTGAGGATTTCAGAGAAAATTCGCTTGTCTATATTAATGGTCAGCTTATCAAGCTTGTTCCAATGCTTATATGCGTGATAGTTCTTGTTATTGTAAGCTCAGTTTCGGCTTCGGCAGTGAACATAAAAAAGAGACTTGGAGATTATGGTATCTATTATCTCTGCGGAGCAAAGTGGAACGCATATATCAAGATAGATCTTGTGTGTGATCTTATGACCGCAGTTATGGCAGCCGCCATTGCAGTGTGCATTTCAAATGTTCTTACTATGGGCAAATTTATGGGAAATACAGTGATAAGTTTTGGTTGGCTGCACTTGATTGGCTGTGTATGTATCGTTATCTTGAACATTCTGATCTCACTTTTGATACCGGGCGTTATAATGAGACGAAATACACCAAATGAGATCTTGATGATAAATGAATAAGAGAGGCATTATAATGATAAAGCTTGATAAAATAATAAAGATATATAATCCAAAGAAAGCCAATGAATATGAGGCTTTGCATGGGGTATCATGCGAGATATCAGACGGTGAAATGGTAGCGATAATTGGAAAATCAGGCGCAGGAAAATCCACACTTTTGCATATCCTTGCCTGCATAGACAGCTATCAGAGCGGTGAGTACACAATTGACGGCACTTTGGTAAAAAATTTATCGGAGGGGCAGTATGCACAGATAAGGAATGAAAAGATAGGCATTGTAATGCAGGACTTTGCACTTGTTGAGGATTTTTCTGCCCTTGAAAACGTATTGATCCCATTGGATTTTGCAAAGAAAAAGATAAAGAATAAAAAAGAAAAAGCTCTTGAAGCATTAAAAGCTGTTGGTATGGGGGAGCTTTCTAAGAAGCCTTGCAACAAGCTTTCGGGAGGACAGAAGCAGCGTGTTGCTATAGCCAGAGCAATTGTCAACGAGCCTGCCATGATACTTGCGGACGAGCCTACAGGAGCGCTGGACACAAAGACCTCGGCCGAGATAATGGAGCTTTTCAAACGCCTTAACAAAGAGGGAAAAACAGTCGTTATCGTTACTCACGATCCAAAAGTTGCAGAACAATGCAGTCGTGTTATCGAAGTGTCTGACGGTAAGATCATATAGAAAAAATCCAATTCCCGCACATCAAATGCAAAAATCACATTTTGATATCGGCTGTTTAGCGTGATATTCTGTGGGTGTGACATATCCTAATAACATAATTCGAGCTTATTTATCTTTCTTTTCTTTATATCTGTTTAATAAGAGTAAAATTGTCAGAATAAAAAAATGACCGCGCCCGTGAAAGGTGCGGTCATTGATTTTTTTGTATGGCGAAGCGTTAGTTTTGGTTTGGTCTGTATGTTTTTGCCATGCGTGAGAAGTGTGAAAGGAGCTTGCTGTCAATGAACTTGCTTACTGCTGTGATGGCAGGTCGTGCACCTGATTTGATGTTGTAGGTGTCGGCTGTTATCTTATCTACTGCCTTTGCAAGCTCGTCTGCACTGAACAGGGGGTCCATATTCAGCTCAGGGTGAAGCCTTTTGATGACTTTTATTTCGCTCGAAAGCCGTTTTTCAACTATCTTTCTGTACACCGATCTTGATATCTCGCTGAAAGTGTATTTCTGTGAGAAGCGGTTGATAAGCTCGACGTCAAAATAGTCGGAAAGGTCGCTTATGAGTTGTGTTTCTGATGTGCTGTCTGAGTTGAATCCAATGCTTCTGCTCTTTGCGGTACAGCCTGCGTTGGTGGTGGCTATTATTATGGACTTTGAGAAGTCTATAACGTTTCCTTGACTTGTGGTAAGAATGCCCTCGTCAAAGACAGACATGAATAGTCTTTGCACGGATCTGTCGCACTTTTCAAATTCGTCAAGGAGTATCACCTGATAGGGATTTGACTTGAGCTTATCAAAGGGCAGTTCAACATTGCTGTCGCTGCCGAGATAGCCTGCAGGCGAGCCTATAATGCGGTTTATGCCTGCGTCATAATAGAATTCCGACATATTCAGTGTGATAGGTTTCTCGCCTGCACAGTTTTTGGCTATTATCTTTGCAACCTCTGTTTTGCCCACTCCGCTTGGTCCGATAAAAAGCATTGTAAAAGGCTTTTTGGTCGGTCTGATGTGGAGAGAATGGAGCTTAAGCACATTGACAAGGTCGTCTATGATAGCTTCCTGACCGCAGACGGCTGAGAGGTCACGGCGAAAGGCTCTCTCGTTAAAGGCGTGGGGCGTGCTGTGACCTGATGTCATGCGGAAAGCCGTTTCTTTTATATGGCGGCCGGTGAGAGTAATTTTCATCTTCTTGTCAGAAGCGTTCTTCACCACGGCGGAAGCTATGGAGCGGTCAAGTAGCGTTATGGCATTGTCAGGGCGGTGTGAGCCTGAGTAGCAAAATTCGTCTGCAATATCAACAATGTGCTCTGCCTTGCTTCTGCTCAAAGCGAATGAGATGTTATAGTGTTTGGCAAAATGCTCGTTCATACTGAGAAGGATCTCCACTGTCTGCTCATGGTCTGCTTCGTCAACTATTATTTTTGTCATACGCCTGCAAAAGGCAGGGTCGCTGTCGATGAGATTTGCTTCCTGGGTCGTTGTCGCTCCTATGAGCTTTATTTTTCCACGGCTCAGAGCAGGCTTCAAGATCTGAGCGACGATCCGATATGCCTTTTCCTGAAAAAGCATATGTATTTCGTCGATAAACAAAATTCGCTTCTCGGTCTGGTCGCTCATATAGTTTATGAGCATTTTGACCTTGTTTTCAAGGTCGCCCATAAGACCTGAATCTGCCACGATATCAGAGAGTTGGAGGGCATATATCCTATAGCCTTTGAGCTGTGGTACGATGTTCTCGCTGTTTTTGAGCCTGTAGGCGAGCTCCTCCACTATCTTGGTTTTTCCACAGCCTGCAGGACCGCAGAGCAGTGCGTTGGGCTTGTCAGAGCTTATGAGAACAGACATCATCAGAGAGAGTATATTCTCTCTGAATTTTGTTTCTGTCTTCCTTGTTTCGGCAAGGTCGAAAAGCATTGTTTTGGGGTCAAATATCTTTGCCGAGAATGGATTTTGGCTCATGTTTTGAAGTTCCTCAGGACTAGGCTCATAAGGCTCGTCCTGTGGGTCAAAATCATCGTCCTCGGAGGCGTTGATACAATCATACGCCTCATATTTCTTGATGTATTCTATATCTTCTGTTTGTGGCATTTTTATTCCACTCCTTTCTTGGTGTTTTGTTGACGTCTTCTACGCCTTTTGAAATTTTCACGCATACGGGCAATGCTGAACGGCGCTAATATCAGCTCCTCGAATATCGTGTATGCGCAGTTGCTCGGTATAGTGTCTCTTGCCGCTATAAGCATTTTGCCCACTGTACAGCCAACGTTGTTCACAAGCTTACTGCAAAATGGATATACGTCAGGGGTGATGTTATAGAGTCTGCCTACCTGTGCAAAATAGTCGTTCAGCTCCATTGAGCAGAGGACGTTCAGTGCGCATATCATCTTGGCATTGTCTGTGAAGCCTTTGATGTTTATCGGGAGCGGTGCTTTGCCCTCCATGACAAGCCTTATTTTGCCTATCCTCTCAGCTTGCTCAGCCATGTTGCACATATACTCAATGGTGTCGGCAAGCTCAGTGTATTGGTCTGCGGCAGACCTTATTTCGCCCCTCATTGTCATACCTGTGTCTTTGAGAAAGCTTGGGTATACATCAATGAAGTCTCTGAACGTGAACTTGTCACGGGCGGTGGCATAGTTACATTCAAGCTCGCTGAAAACTATGTCCTTGTCATTCTCCGTCAAGTTAAGAAGCTTAGACAGCGGTGTGCCCATTATCACAGTAATGGCGTTTTCAAGAGTCATGTTCTCGTACTCCTGAATGATGTCCTTGATGTCAAATATTTTTTTCATAGTGTTGGTGTCCTTTCTCATAGTGTTAATGTCCTTTTTCATGGCATTAACCTCCTTTTTGTTGTAAAATTTTATTTAGCAGGCTATTGCCTACCATTGTGTAAATTGCAGCGGCAACGCCGCTGGGAGCGTTCACACCAGTGTAAGGCGGTGAACGTTTGTAAAGAACAATGCCGACATGGCTGTGCCGAACAGCAGTGAGCCATGTCATGTCTGCCTTGGTAAGCCTGCGGCAGACAGCTTGTCCTATTTGCACCCTCAGAACAGAGAGCAGATCATTTTGCATAGCATAGAAGCAGGTGATTGAAAAAATCAAGGTAAAGAAAATTAATGATCGTTGGTTATATGTTAATGTCCTTTTTCTATGTCCTGCGATGATATGGCGGTCTGTTCGTCGGGAATGGGAGCTGTGGTAAACGGCAGGTCGCCATTATAGCGCTCTATTATATCTGCCGCTTCATAAGGGTATGACAAGATGATGTCAGAAGCCGAGGCTATGAGCCACCACCTCATGTCATAAGCGTAGCGTATCTGTTCGGTGTAGTTGTCAATAAAATTGCACCATGGTATCCAGAATGCGCAGGCTTTCCTGTCAAGGATATCAAATGCACTGCCTAAGCTCATGTTAGGGTCTTGTTTCAGCACTTTTTCAAGCTGTATCTGAAGTTTGGACAACAGAAATCTGTCATTGGCAGGGTATCTGGTGTTTGAGCCCATGCAGAGTGTGTTCAGATAGCCTAAGTATTCTTTGACGTTTATGGCGTTGTATATCTGCACTTCCGGGAGCTGTCGGTTTAAGACGAGCATTTTTCTCACATATGCCGAATAGCATCTTATCTCGTCCTCGCTGTCGGTATCGGCGCTTATTATCTGCGCATATGTGTCAAGCTCGTCCATAAGAGCCGCAAGCTCGCCGAAGGTCATTTTCATGCAATCGCTTGCGCTGATGTGGAAGTATTTCTCTATCTGCTCTGCGATGATGTCAATGCCTCTCTTTTCACCTGCTGGGGTGCTGTAAGAGGTCAGCTTCTCCAGCGGAAGTGCCATTAGCTCTCCGACGGCTTGTTTTATAAAGTGCAGGTCAGAGAATTGATTTGTATTTAGTATCATTGTTTTTGCTCCTTTTCGTTTTTTACATACTTATCTGATGATCTTTTTGAAGCATACTGTATGGTGCGATCTTGTCTGCAAGCATAGCCTGTCTGCCTGAGAATATCACATAGACCTTGTCTCTTGGCATACAGAGTATGTTGTCCATGGTCTTTGACGCTCTGTCTGCTATCATTCTTGCAGTGTCAGGGTCGTTACAGCCCATGAAAAGCAGTGTGTCGCAGTTGTTTATGATAGTCTTGGCGGCGTTTGCGTCATACATGGTGGCAAGCTGTGACAGGCTCTGTATTATCAGTGATGCGTAGATATCTCTTGACCTTATGGTGGAGATGTTCTTGTCGAAGTTACTGATATATGCGCTTGTAGCACCAAAGTCGTCAAGTATCATATGCACAGGCACCGGAAGCTTGCCTTTAGGGCTGTTGTCAGCTTCTCTGCACAGTGCCTGCAAGGTCTGCGTATAGAACAAGCTTACGATATTGTCGAGATTATGCTCTGTGTCGCTCGTTTTTATGAACACAGCCGTTTTTCTTCTGCCTATGTCCGCAAGATCAACGGATACCTTGTTGTCAAAGATGTATCTCAGCTCTTTCATATTGAAACAGTTGAGATGTGAGGCGGCTATTCCTGCGGTGGAAGCGAATGTTCTGTCGGAGGGTCTGGTCGCCTGTGTTTCTGAAAACAGCCTTGTAGACAATGTGTTGGGATTGTCTTTTATCCATTTGACGAAATAAGCGTCGCTGTTGTTTTGGATATATGTGTGGAAAAGCTCCAACACTGATGTCATGTTGTGATACTCTTTTGGCAGGGCCTCAAGAGCGTATGCTATCGCGAACTCTATCATTGAGGCGGCACTCATATCCCAATATGGCTCTTTACAGCCACTGCTCACAGGAGATATTGCGTCGGCGATAGCTTTAACGTCAGGCTCGTATATACTGCCGTCTTTTTTTCTTTTTACCGCCGCCAATGGATTATAGCCCTGGCTTTTCTCAGGCTCTGTAAAATCGAGTTTTATAATGTTATAGCCTTTAGCCCTCAGTTCGCCTGCGAACATATCATAGAGCAGACCCTTGACGTCCTGCAATATGACTGATGATTTGATGTTTTTTAGCACAGAGCAGATGTAAGAGCCTGTTTTGCCGCAGCCTGAATTGCCTATAACAAGGACGTTGTTATTAAGCCCTGTGACCTTTGTGTCCTCCAAGAGTTCAACGCCCTTGGCGAGAGTTTTTTTACCGTATCTTTCTCTTGGTGCAGTGTAAGTAGGACTGCCGCCTGTGATTCTTTGTTTACTCATTATTTGTTACTCCTTTAATTTAATTTGTTAATTATCTTGTGTGCAAGACCGAATTCCACGGCCTCTTCTGCGGTGTAAAAAGAGTCATACTGTGTGACCTTGTAAATTTCCTCAAGAGTTTTTCCTGTGCGGTCTGCTATTATGGTTGCAAGGGTCTTTCGCATTTTGTTCAGCCCCGCAAGATGTTCTTCTATCTCTTTTGATTTCTGACCACTGAAATCTGCTTTGCCGAAACTTGGGTCATGTATCATTATGCGGGAGTGCGGAAGTATCTCACGCTAGTCTGCCGCAAGGTATATGACAGCACCCATTGAAGCGCAAAGTCCCACGCATACGGCTCTGACCTTTGAGCGTGTCATTCTTATAGCGTCATACAGTGCAAGACCGCTTTCGCAATCGCCCCCGGGAGAGTTTATATACAGCGTTATTTCCTTATCTGCCTGACCGTCCATTAGCATAAGAGCCTTGATGATGTCAGTGCAGTTTTCAGAGCTGATATCTCCCTCAAGGAATATCTTTCTTTCACTTAGCAGGTGATCGTCAAGATTTATGCGTTCGATACCTCTTGAACTTTCGAGTATTCTGTTTAGATCTGATCTCATTGTTATCGTTCCTTTCTTTGGTATGTGATGGATTTGTAAAGTGTTATTTCCTTTCATTATACAAGTAGGAGTGGCTTTGCCACTCGACCCTGCCTGCATAGCATTAGCGTCAATACTCAGGGACGTTTGAAGAGAGAACGTCCCTTTTCTTGACATTGACGTAGTACATAAGTACAGGAGATGAAAAATATTTAGTAGCAGACTTATTAGCTGTCTACCATTATATCCACCGGAGCAGCCATGCTGCTCCCCACCTCGTTCCTATAACCAGTCCCCACAGTGTGTGTGAAAGGAACGTTTGAAGAGAATAAAAAGTAAAGTCATATCTGTGTGCACAGATATGACTTTATCAAAAAAGATAGGAGAAAAAAACTATATGTGGTAATCACCATTCTTACCAATATACCCATAGGAGCAGCGGAGCTGCTCCATAAAGCGTTCCTATAATATGGTCACACAGTGTGAAATAGGAACGGATATGTGACAGAAAAAAAGAAGTCATACCTGCGTACACAGATATGACTTTAGAAAAAGGAATGGATCAAAGAAATTGGACATGACGATAGGTTGGAGTACCTATCAATAAATATACAGGAGCAGCCTGCTGCTCCATAAAGCGTTCCTGTAATTTGGAAATTAAAGTTGAATTGAAGCGGCTCAGCCGCTTAGAAAAGAATAATAATTCGTTTGATTCGTGCATACAAAGACGAATTATAAGAGTACAAGGGATAGAATAATATTATGCTAAGCAAGTTTTAATAAAGTACTTAGGATAAATATTTTGATGATAAGCTCTGCGAAATAGCCGATTTAAAGGCGTTTTAAAAATATTTGATGTGCGGATATTGATTTTTTTGAAAATGTGCAGTATAATATAGGAAAAGCCGTAAATACGTTGGTATAGGGGGATGAAAAATGCGTTTCAAAAAGGCAGAGCTTGATGTCAGAACAAGATACATTGCTGACTTGGAGAAAAGTCTTACTACATATTTCAAGGATTATAGGAACGAGCAGAAAAGCATAATAGAGTCACTGCTCAAGGGGCATGATACTGTTGTAAGGCTGAGAACCGGCGGAGGTAAGTCACTTTGCTTTCAAGCTCCTGCTATCATATCTCAGGGCGTGACTATCGTGATCTCTCCATTGCAGGCACTTTGCAATGATCAGGTGGATAACTTCAATAAAAAATACTGCACTGAAGCTGTGACGGAGTTCAATAAAAAGTATGCGGAGGCTCACCCTGAGTGTGCAGGCTTTCTGTCTGATAAAATGCCTAAGGCAGAATTTGACCTGTCTGTAAGCAAGCTGGTCAAAAATAACAACGATGATAACACAGAATGTAAGCTTTTGTATCTTTCCCCTGAAATGCTCAACAAGCCAGTATACAGGCAGGAGCTTATTGAAGCCGTCGCTTCTGGCAAGCTGAAAATAAGCATGATAATATTTGACGAGGCACACTGCTTATCAGAGTGGGGCTTCAATTTCAGAGAAAGCTATTTTCAGATATGCAGTACCATAGCTCGCTTGAAAAAATATCAGGAGATACCTATGGGCATTTTTTCTGCATCGCTGACTCCTGCAAATGCAGAGCAGCTCAAAGTTTTGCTTGATATGAAAAAAACAAAGGAGTTCGGTATTTGTACTGATAGGTCTGTTGAGATGGGAGAAAGCTCGCTGTCGGTGAAGCGTGACGACCTGAATGTTTTTATCCTAAACTGCGATAAGAGCAATTTGGATAATGATAAAGACCTGCCAAAGCTTTATTATCTTTTGGTTCTTCTTAATAATATAAGTTTCAAAAAGTGCATCGTATACTGCAATACTGTAAAACAGGTCGAATATATAAGTAAGCGTATTTCAAAAAATCTTGCGAAAAAGGGCGGGAAGCTGTCAAAGGGCAGTATAAGCTATCACGGCAAAATGTATCACAGTGAAAGGCTCGGTGCGGAATATAAATATGCAAACAAGGAGCTGGGTTATAACATTATCGTTGCAACAATGGCGTTTGGAATGGGTATAGATAACAGCGACGTTGACCTTGTTATACATTATGCTGTCCCTGAAAGCATTGAAACATATTATCAGGAGATCGGCAGAGCAGGGCGGTCTGCTGATGATAGAAATAACAACGTAATAATGCTGTATAAAAATGAAGATAACTCGAAAATAGAAAAAGGCAATGAAAAAGAAGAAACAGAGAACCAGGAGGAGAAAAAGGAAAACGATACAGCTCAAGACCAAAATGAAATCAAGAAAAGACGTTTGGTGAGAATTGAAACGAAGAGAAGGTATGTGTATACTGTAAATAACGTGTTCTTGGAATCGTCTGTTATATCAAGACTTGATGACCGCACAAAGGGCGCTTTTAAACTGTCAAGAAGATATTCCTTTGACATGATGAAGCGGTATGTTATGGAAAATCTGGAGCATCAGCCTGTAACAAAAGAACAGGCGGTAGAGTGTCTTGGCAACAAAATGCAAAAATGCTATGATAAAATGGCACTCATACCATGCGATCAAACTGTTATTGACGAATACTTCAATGGCACAGAGCTGGAAAATATCATAAACGAATATATACGAAACAGTATCATGAGGGCAGAAGTTCCAAAGAAAAAATTACTGCTCCAACAGGTCAAGCCGAAAAAACAGACCTCAAAGATAACCTCTGCCGATGAAGTAAACAAGGACCTTAGGCGTGTTATCGGTCAGATAAACGAGCTTTATATAAACAATACTCTTCTTGCCAACGAGATACGCAATTTCAATTGGTTTTATAAGCCTGATGAAAATGGGACAGTTTGCAATAAAGGAAATGTCATAGCAGAAAGGGTCTTTCTTGAAGCTGAGGTCGGAAATATAGAGGGTTGTCGCTTTTACGACAGGTCAATGGAATGGAAAAAAGAGCTTGAAGGGGATTTCATGCTTGCAAGGCACGTTTTTAATGACAGTGCGTTTATATATGTAAGACCTGCAACATTGTCGGGGAAAAAGGAATTTGAAATAAGATATCATGCACAGAAGATACTTATGGACGATCTGAAAAGCCAGAGGGAAGAATATTCTTTGAGATATGTGTATTTTTACACAGACGTGAACAGGGGAGGTGCTTCTAAGGGCAGACAGAGATTTGATCTTGTTATCACTGTGGCTTATAAGATAGATAAGGATATTTTTGACGGCATTATAAGCAGTAATAAGGACAGCACCGACAAGGATTTTTTGCAGGTATTAGGTTACACACAAGGCAATAAGTATGATATCCGGCTTGGTTTTGACAAATGGGAAACGGATAAGCTCATAAGAAAATATAAAAGGGAAAATGATGACCTTTCAGAGATAAAAGAGGACGAGCGTGCGGTATCATATATAGACAAGAAAATAAACAGGCTTTTGGGAGAGAAAGAGATACAAGGGCTTTATGACGGGCTGTCAGGCAAAAGAAACGATCAAGAGGACTATAACTACAGAGTAGCTTTTGTGAAAGGTCAGCGCAGAAATAATATCTGTTGTACCTTATGGTATCAAGACTGCACGGCTTATGAAAAAGCACCGCTGACATACTTTGATATGTGTGTGTTTGACGCTGTTTGCACTATATGGAACAATAACAGAAAGGATTTTTATCTCAACACCATATGGGAGATACTCAGCGGAAACGAGGACATAAGATTTTCACGAAATGTGCTTAAAGATAAGCTGAGAGAAAGCGTTGAGAAACTCCAAAGGCTTAGGATTTTTATAGCAGGCACTGAAAATGCTCCGCAGGAAGTCGGTGACAACATAGGGGAGAGATTTCTTAATGTACAGAGAGGTCAGGATATCAGTGGCAGGGAAGTCTACGAGATAAGATCCTGCCCGAGGTTGTGGACATATGCAGTGGAAACACAGGAGGGGCAGATAGCACGAGTGCCTTTATACAAACTAGACGGGCGGAGATATTTCAAGCTGGACAGTGGGCAGGACGGTTTCGATTGTTCTAATATCTCAGCGCTGTGCGACCTTTTGAATGATCCCGATGAACGTATTAAGATCATCAGGAGAATGAAAAAAGAGTCAATACTTGACCCAGAATACAAATGCAGCATATGGAAAGTTGTTTTGCATTTTTATCTTGCCCACAGGCTGTCCATAATAAAAAGAAAGAACAAGATGAGATTTATAAGCTATGATACGATAGTGAAGCTTATGGAGGACTATCTGCCTGAAAGTCTGAAAAACGGCAAGAAGAAGGAATTGCTTCGCCAGTGGAGCTTTTGCTATATGACGTGGGCGACCCTGCCAAGGCAAGAGTATCATTGGTGGGTCTGCGAGGAATATTTTGACGAAAAAACGGATAGTCCGGTGGGGATAGTGATAAAAAGGAAAAAGCTCGAGAGGTGGTGATATTGAGAGGTGATAAAAGCAAGGCTCGGCTTTTTTTCCCTATCTTCGTGTGGTTTTTTTGTGTATTCATACAAAATATTGGCGTTTGGCACAAAATGTCAGGATAACCCATTGACGTGTTGTGCATAAATTGGTAAAATGATATCAGAGTGTTTATATACAGCCATTTTTTCGTTGTACTCTGCGAGATGCACCAATTGTTGTGCATTTCGCGTGATATAATTATCTCATAAAATAAACAAGGTGCTTTTATCATGAGTACATAACATGGTTTGATAAAATATGACAAGCGTCAGCAGCGATATTGCAAAACGCATAACTACAGCGAGTCGCTGTGGAAGTTTCAGGGAATAGTAGTTTTATCAAAAGCTTTTTCACCGAATCGGATTTAATTTCATTAAATAAAATTCGGCTCCAAAGCATTTGAATCTTGTGCTGACGCTTGTTATTATTTTTTTGAGGTGACAAAATGAATGATATTGATAATGATATCATAAGGATCTCAGAGGAGCTTGATGTTCCTTTAAAAAAGCTTTATATGCTTAGCAACAACCGAATACGCTATCATAAACGAAATCAGAGAAAGTGTTATTCAAATTACCGCAAGGTGATAATACATCGTGGCAGAGGGCATAAAAACAGGGTGTTAAAAGTGCCGAACGAATATCTCAAGCTCGTTCAAAGAAGGATACTTGAAAGGTATCTTTACACGCTGTCCGTATCTGAGTATGCCACTGCATATTGCAAAAACTCTTCGCTTTTGAAAAATGCAGAGCCGCATATTGGTCAACAGAGAGTGCTTAAACTTGATGTTTCAGGCTTTTTTGACAGCATTGATTTTGGCAAGGTATATGGGGCCATGTGCGAGCTTGGATTTTCTAAGCCTGCTACAACGCTGCTGACAAATATATGCACTCATAACAGCATACTGCCACAGGGTGCGCCAACATCTCCGCAGATATCGAATTTGGTGATGAAAAGATTTGATGAGAGGATAGGCAAGTGGTGTGGAGAGCGTGGCATAAATTACACAAGATACTGTGATGATATGACATTTTCAGGTGGAAAAGCTGAGCTTAACGCCAAAGAGATAACGCAACTTGTGAGCAGGGCATTGCGGAAAATGGGGTTTAAGCTAAATATGAAAAAAACGACGCTTATCGGCTCATCGCAACGTCAGCAGGTAACGGGGATAGTGGTCAACGAAAAGGCGCAGATCTCGTCGAAACAGCGTCGGGAGATACGTCAGGAAATATATTACTGTGAGAAATACGGAGTTTCCCAAAGCCTGTTTTTCAAAGGTGCTGACATTACGCCTGAGAAGTACATAAATTCGCTGCTTGGCAGGATATCCTTTGCATTGCAGATAGACCCTGCGGACGTGAAAATGCATGAGTATTTCAAGGTGGCGAAAAAACTCAAGAGTGAGGTGTGCGGGGAAAAGTAGGGCAGAACATGGAAGGTATGAAACTTCAGATAACAAAAGCTCGGAAACAGCACAATGTGCTATCTCCGAGCTTTAAACTTTGATGACCCGTACGGGAATTGAATTAAATTTTTCAGTTTTTCTAACTTGCCGTGATATGGATTTTATCCCGTATCTACGGCGTTTTTTAGTTTTAACGTGTTTTATAATCCTGCCCTTTATCGTAACTTTTCGGAACGTGTAAAGGGCAGACAAAGGACAACGTTATGGTCATACTCCTGTTATTTTCTTTTGAGAAGAACATCAACCAAATAATATGGAGGACACGAAAATGAAAAAAATATTCTCGATGAACTTTACGACTATGACCTGTTCCACCTGACCGAGATTGAAGATATGGACGGTTCATACAAGGCAGCCCTTAATCGTAACATCAGAAGTTGACAAGAGTGGTAATCCGATAATTGCGAGCATAAAGCCAAACGGCAAAGGTAGATATGAAGTTGAAAATGTCAGCTCTAATTTCATTACAAGTGTGTATGGGAGAAATAATTTTTCTGAGTATTTTAGGAGAATAGTTCAATCTGATAATCTCCTTTTTTGTGACAAACAAAAAAAGCCAAGCAATGTTTGAGAGATGGGGAGAACAATACTCCGAATTAACAAACAATCTTGACTTCAATATCATTGTACACCAAAGTCGCAATATTGTCAAGGGTATGCAGAAGAAAAATAATGCAGAACATGTAGTGCTACAATAGATATTGGACAAAATTAAGAAAAAAGAAAAGAGAGATAGACAAAAATCTGATAAAATAAAGTTACCACACCAAATTCAAATCAGAAAGGAAGCCTATCTCTCATGAATAGTATAACACAAGATATGAAGTTTCGTCAATCCTTAATGAATTACGCAAAGAAATAT
>OGZL01001659.1_pt1 | contig 17238 bp, 13 predicted proteins | sample 1576761 | NCBI WGS metagenome assembly OGZL01 (sample SAMEA3541595, study PRJEB24748) | human gut metagenome | biome: human gut; feature: human-associated habitat; material: faeces | place: China | collected 2012
TCATAGAAGGTGGGCGTCACGCCGTCCTCCTTGACCATGCGGTCAAACTCCGGCTGCACGGCGGCGCGGAACGCATCGACATCGACCTCGTTGAACGAGCAGCCCTGCTCCTTCTCGAGCTTGGCCTTCGTCTCCTCGAAGGAAGCGTTGGTGAAGTCGGTCAGTTCCTTAGCGCCCTTGGTGAACTCTTCCTGGATGATGGTGCGGTACTCTTCCGGGATGCTGTTCCAGACCTTGGTGCTGATGTAGGCGCCGCAGGTGCCGACGAGGTGGTTGGTCAGGGACATGTTCTTGCACACCTCAGCGCTGCCGTTGGTGGAGTAAGCGTTCATGTTGCCTTCCAGGCCGTCAATGACGCCCTGCTGCACGGCAGAAATCGTCTCGGAGAACGGCATGCCGGTGGGCGTGGCGCCCATGGCCGTGAGGCAGTTGATGTACATGGAGCTGTTGGGCACGCGGATCTTCATGCCCTTGAGGTCAGCGGGGGTCTTGATGACCTTGTTGGTCTGCAGGCAGCGCATGCCGACGTTGAAGTCGAGCGCGAGCACGTGGATGCCGTAGTTATCTTCGAGCTTCTGGCACATATTCTTTACCAGATCGGACTGGCAGACGTAGGAGTACTCGTCGATGCTGTTGTACATCATGGGGCCGATGAGTGCTTCAAAGTCGATGTCGTAGTCGGCGAGGTAGGAGGGGTCTTCGCAGGCGATCCAGTCGGCGCCGTTGACGACCTGCTCGATGTTGTCCTTATAGACGGCGAGCTGGCTGGAGTCGTAGCACTGGATCTCGATCGCGCCGTTGGTGCGCTCCTTGATGCGCTGGGCGACCTGCTGCATCTCGATCGTGAGCTGCTCGTTCGGCTGAAAGACGTGGCTGAGCTTGAGCACGAGATGATAATCTCCGTTGTTGTCGTCAGCGGGCGGGCTTTTGTGTAGAGACCTGTGGAGAGGCAGGGGAAAGGCTTAGTTCTTCTTCTCCCCCTTGGGCAGCAGACCGGCGCGGTCGAGGGCCGGGCGCAGGGCAAGGTAGAGCAGGACGACGCAGACGGTGGAGGCCACGCTGTTCACGAAGGTGACGCCGCCGGCGATCTTGGTCAGGGCCTGGGCTACGGTGTACTCCTGACCGAAGATGTAAACGTTGCGGAAGTAGCCGAGGAACGGGTCGGTGAAGACGTTCAGCAGCAGGCCGGAACCGGCCGCCACGATGACCTTGACCAGATAGCCGGAGCTGTGGCGGTCGAGGTCGCGGAGCTTGAACACCTTGTGGGCCACCGCGCCGCAGGTGATGCCGATGAGGAACTTCAGTACGAAGGTGGTGACGGCATAGCCCGGATCACCGGCCAGGATGTCGGCCAGAGCCAGACCGATGGCACCGGCCAGACCGCCGGACACGCCGTCCAGCAGCAGGGCAGTCAGCGCGGTGAAGGTGTTGCCCAGATGGAACGAGGAGCCGCCGTAGAACGGAACCCGGAAGAACAGATAGGCCACCAGGCTCAGCGCGGCCATGACGCCGGTGAGCGCCAGCTCGTGGACGGTAAAGGTGCGCTTGTACAGCACACTTGCAAAGACGATGACAATGACAACGACTGCCAGCAGCAGCCACATTGCGGTGGTTGACATGATGATTCCCTCCAATTTTCACAAAGACCTGCCGGGAGACCGGAATGTCCCAATTTACCCATAAAACTACTTGACATTTGGGTGTACAGCGGGTATGCTCCTATTATACGCAAAACTGGCCCCGTGAAAATACCCAGAATATAGTTTTTTTATGGGGTCAGTTTGAGGGAATGCCCAAAAAGAGGAGGGGTTTTGTGTTCCATTTGACGACAGCACTGGATGCAGCCTCGGCGGTGCCGCTGTACGAACAGCTCTATGAGAGCCTGGCCGAGGAGATGCGCACCGGGGCCATCCCGGCGGGCACCCGGATGCCCGGCAAGCGGCGGCTGGCGGCGGAGCTGTCGGTCTCGGCTGGAAAACGAATCTCCTGGATTGAAAGATAATTCTCAAATAATTCAGAAGCTTCACGTAATGTAACGATATTCTTACCATCACTCAGACTGATCCTGAAAAATTTTGAGAGTGAAAAAACCATTTTCGCAATGGCCTCTTCCCCTTTAATTTTCGCCATGCTGAAAATCGTATCGAGTGTATTATAAAGAAAATGTGGATTTATCTGCTCCTGCAAAATGTGAATCTTTGCTTCTTTATTTAGAAGTTTTTCAGTTTCCAGGTTATTCATTGTATTATTTAATTCGTCAAGCATACGATTAAAGCCGGAATAAACCTCCTCGAATTCATCCTTTCTTTTTTCTTCGATTCGGACGCTGAAATCTCCTTTGCGAACTTTTCGCATATAACTGATCAGACTTTTGAGCGGACGATACATATATCCAGAAAGGAATCTTGACAACAGCAGTGCTCCAACTGCACTGAGCAATACAATTTTATACAGAAGAAGTTTTATCGCTTTTACACTTTGCAAAAGTTCTTTCCTGCTGGCAAAAGATACAAACGTCCAGCCCGTATACGCCGAAGTTCTTGTCACTACCAGTTTCACATCATCCCTGACTATTTCTTCTGAGTCCAGATGTGTTGCCGATCCATCTGCATATTTTTCCTGATAATATCTGAGATCATTGGTATCACCGGAATATACCATTCCATCCTTATCACAAACAATAATCTCTCTCCCATTGCTGTTCTGGATTCCATTGTAATAAGTCTCCAGAAATTCAGGTTTTAAATTCAGTGCAAAGACAGCAATAATCCGTCCGGTATCATTTCGTACCACATCACAATAAGTCAACAACTTTGAATACTTATCCCATGTTTCCGGATGATGGATTGTCTCATAACTGACCGGCACCGTAGGAATCCATCGATTCAGCATTTCTTCCCCATAAGTATTATACTGATTCAAAAAATCCACATCCCACAGGGTAAAATCTTCAAAATATGTCAAATTTGATGCAAAAAGCATTCTCTGCCCCGGCAGATATACATAAGCAGAATGAACTTCATTTGTTACTTTTACTGCTGCGATACGATCCTGATAATATTTCAACTGCTGAAATACCTTACGGCAGTAATTCTGGCGGATTTCGTTACTCATAATCCTTGTCTGATTCGCAAATTCATAGATAAGAGCATCATTTTTCATATCCTGCTGCATGTCCTCTACCGATTTCAGGACATTTTCCATGTTCTGGATCTGTGCCTCCATGCTGAGCGCAATATCTTCTTTTGCCTGTGTTATTGTATTTTTTTCTGCATAAAACGACAAAAGTTGTGTCGCTGCTGCCAAAGGCAGCAACGTACACAACATCAGTATCACGGATATCTTAAATTTAAAACTGTGAATATTCATATAAGCCTCATTTTATTCGTTCACCATAATCGCTTTGACCGCTTTATCTTTCTCAGCAAGATACTGGGCCATTGCTGTTGGAAGATCCTCCAGTTTGAATCGATGCGAGATCAGAGATTTTACATCGACCATACCTGCCTCCAGAAGATCAATACATCTCGGGAAATACAATGCCGGAATCGCATTGGATCCGATAATGGAAATTTTTCTGAGATGTACGATATTTGAATCAAACGTTGCCTTTGCCCTGTCACCATATCCGATTCCAAGAAATGCAACTTTACCACCCGGATTGGTAACTCTTGTTGCAAGGTCAATCGTACTCGGCGGTGAAGTTACCAGAACTTTATCTACGCCACCTCGTGGGAATGGATATTTTTCAAGATCTTCTTTATCTGTAAATATTACATCATCAGCACCAAATTTGCAGGCCAGATCTACACGTGCTTTACTTCCGGAATGCTGTGCTACATATATATGACGTGCACCACTCTTCTTGGCCATCTGCATTGCCATAAGTCCAATCGGACCTGCCCCCAGAAGAAGAACATCATCATTCAGATGAATATCTGCTGTCAGGATAAGATCTGCTGCAACTCCCATTGGTTCCAGAATACACGCTTCCTCAAAAGAAAGATCTCGGATATTTACAACCAGGTTTGCAGGTACAATTGTTCTCTCTGCAAATCCCATGGTATCTCCTTCTTTACGTTTCATATAATCCGTACAGTCTGTACAGAGATCCGGTCTTCCATTCAGAGCAGCATCTGAATATGGATTGAATGTTGAAGTTTCGATTGCCACACGATCACCTACCGCAACATTCTGTACATCTGCTCCTATTTTGGTTACAATTCCCGCAAATTCATGGCCAAACGGCTCCCACTCAGTTGCTGCATAATTTGCCAGAATATTATCATGCCCACAGAAACCACAAGCTTTGACAGCGACTTCCACCTCGTTTCTGTCAGGTTCTCTTAACTCTACATCTCTGACTTCAAACTGATATTTCGCCTTTAAATATGCTGCTTTCATCAACCGTTCCTCCTTATATTAATTTTAAATATCTTCTCATATCAGATTTCACTATACTTTAAAGTGTAAATATTTTTTATTTCAAAACAAGCAGACAAACTTCGCTTCTTTGTAATATTTACGCTTTTCCGTTATCTTTTTTAACAAGCTTCGTTCTATACTCCTTAGGACTGATGCCATGAACTTTCTTATACAGTTTTGTAAAATACTGCATATCATTGTACCCGACCATTTCCGCTACTTCATAAATTTTCAGAGAAAAATCTTCAAGATATTCAGCCGCTTTTTTCATACGGTAACGAATCAGATAGTTTACAAAAGATTCTCCCATTTCCTCTTTAAAAATCTTGCAGAAATAGGAAGTATTCAGGTACACCAGCCCCGACACTTCTTTCAGCGTTATCTTATCTCCGTAGTTTTCCTTGATATAACTGATTGCCGTTTCAATTGCCTGTTTCCTAGAATCCTGTCTCGGCATCAGCACTTCACCACAAAGGAAGTGAATTGTACTGACCATCGCCTCTTCCATGGTTTCCAGATCCCGGATTGAATGAAGCAGAACAAAATAATCAGAATTATACAAAATTCTGCTTGCATTGTCCGAACTGAAACAGCTTTCCGCTACTGCAAAAACAAATTTCTGAAAAATAATCTTCAGATTGATCGGCTGAATATCTGAATTAGAAAATTTCAACCTCTGAATATAATAGTGACATCCACTGGTTGCTTTTTCTTCGTCTCCAACTTTAATAAAATTAACGATATGTGTGAAATCTTCATATTTCAATTTGTCTTTTGTCGGCAAAATTGTTTTTGCTTCATAATCAATCACAGAATTACCGCCAATAAAGAATCGATTCATCAATGCCTTTTTGGCACTCTCCGCAGAATCATTCAGCTTATAAATTGAATCACACACTTTCCCCACGCCTACACTGATACTGACTCCCAAAACACGATTCACCAGTTTTCGCAGAGATTCCGCGATTTCACCAATTTTTGTTCTAGTATTTTCAGTTTCTTTCGTACCAATCACACACATCAAAAGTTCAGAATCTATTTTTACGCAATAACTGGTTCCGAAATTTTCGCAGAGATCGATTAGTATATTCTCAACCACAAACTGACTCAGCGAAACATCTTCATCTTCTACAAAATTGTCAAACACAATGCCAAGACATACATAATTACCAAGCGAATCATCAATTCCACTTCTGGCAATGTCTTCAGAAGATACCTCATCAAATCCCGTTGCCGTCCCACAGATAAGTTTACGGAGATTTTCTTCTCTTAGCAATACACGACTCTTCCTGTCAAAAGACTGGTTTTCTCTCGCTTTTGTCACAAGACTGCGTTCCTTATCAAGTTCTCTACAGCATTGTTTTACTTTTTCCAGAAGTTCACTGTCCCCTACAGGTTTCAAGATATAGTCTGAAACCCCCTCCTGAATAGCCTTTCTTGCATAACTGAAATCACTGTATCCACTGATTATGATACATTTTATGGAACGTTGCTGTTTTCGAACTTCTTCTATAAGTTCCAGTCCGTCAATCTCTGGCATACGGATATCCGTGATCAGAACATCTATCTCCTGTCCGGATATTTTCTCATATGCTTCTCTGCCATTCATGGACCTGCCAACCACTTCCGCGCCAATACTTTGCCAGTCAATGGTCGTTACCAGCCTTTCCAGAATCCAGCTCTCGTCATCTGCTATAAAAACCCTGTACACTTTATCCCTCTCCCTTTTCCTTCACTTAAACTTACTTTAGATTATAGCAGACTTTTTCTATTTAAACAAAGAAAAACCCGCCCTGATATCTGATATCAGAGCAGGCAGCATTGCTTCTCACAACAATTTATCCCAAGATTTCTCTTACCTTTTTTTCCATCAATTCAGCCATGGCTGCATGTCCCTTTGCTGAATAATGAATTCCGTCAAGTTCATTTGTCTCTATTGCACTTCCCGGATTAAGATACTCTATCTGATACCGATTTGCAACTTCTTCATAATAATGTGCCAGTGCCTGACTTCTCTCTTCCACATCAAAGAACATATGATCCAGATCATCCCGTCCCACACTATGAATTGGAACAGGTGTCACCAGCAGAACCTTTGGTGGCTGGTAGTCTATTCCTGCATCAGATTTTAAAAGCACTTTAACCAGATTTTCAACAGACGCTCCAATATCAAAAGGAGTTAATGAAAATCTTGTTTTGAGATCATTTGTACCCAGCATAAGTATCACCAGGTCAACCGGCTTATGGCTGTCAAGACAAGGCAGCAGATATTTTTTGCCATTTTTATGTTCCTCAATCGGATCATCCCACAACGTCGTTCTTCCTGAAAGTCCTTCTTCTATTACATAATAATCCTCACCCAGCTTTTTCTGCAAAATTCCTGTCCATCTTACATCTCTTGGATAACGGTCCGGACTGTCCGGCATGAGTCCATATGTATTCGAATCCCCATAACATAAAATTGATTTCATCCTCAGTTCCTCCACTTTTAGAAATACCATTTTTCATATTATAACAAATTCATATTTCACGGAACAGGGGGACAAAATATGGTTTATGTATTGTTTTTATACGTTCGTTGCATCTTTTTATTTTACTGAATATTTCTTATAAAGTTCTTTTACTTCTTAGAACTATTGCTGGTTTCAACCGTCCATTTTTGTATATTTTACAAAGAAAAATTTACACAAAAAACTGTAATTCCCCCTTGAAAATACTGTTTACTACCAAAGCTGCCGCACCAACCAGCTGTGCCTGCTTGCCGAAATAAGCCTTCTTGACCGGAATATTCCATCCATCCTGTGTGATCTTACGGTCATTGATCAGTACCTCCAGTTTCTTTACGTAATCCTCTGGCCAATCTATTCCATCATATCCAAGTACGATCATCTCCGGCTGGAGCATATTGATAATGCTTACCAGTCCTGCACTGATATCCTGAATCATTTCTTCCAGAATATCCTCAACTTCCGGTCTGTCATGAATCTTAAAGTAATCCGCATAAGGCAGATTCAGCCCGGTTATTTTTTTCAGTTTTTCTCTGACCACATAACTGCTCGCATACATTTCCAGACAACCTCTGTTTCCGCAGGAACACTGCAGTCCTTTACAGTTAATGCTGACATGACCAAGCTCTGTTTCAAATCCTCTGTGACTGTGAAAAACCTCTCCTCCACATACAAAGCCGGAACCAATGCCATTGGATACAGCAAGAAGAAGGAAATCCTGTTCCGCCTTGCCGATTCCAAACAGTTTTTCTGCCAGTGCTGCACAGTTGTTATCATGATCAAAATAAACCGGAAGATTATATTTCTTCTGGATTGCTTCTTTGATCGGGACATGCTTAACTCCATAAAATCGCGGTGGATTCAGAATAATTCCGTTGCGGATATCTACCGGCCCGATAGAAGCAATGCCAATTCCCAGAATATTTTTCTCCTCTTCCATCATCCGGTCAACCAGTTCAAAAGCATTCTGAATCAGAATATCCCCTGTCAGCTCGCCAAATTCTATGGTCTCTGTGCGGAATATCTGCATGTCCAGGCTGCAGAGTACAGCCTGGATATTTGTTCGGAAAACAAGAATTCCTATGATCTTCGGGGCCTGATCAGCAACTTTGAGAATGATCGGATTCCTGCCGCAGACTTCTGTAAGCTCTTCCTCACATTCCTTTACAATTCCCTTCTCCATGAACTCTGCCACAATATTGGTCACTGTGGTTTTGGCAAGGCCAGTCCTCCTCGAAAGTTCAATTCTCGTATTACAGGTTCCCGTAGCGATCAACTGAAAGATCAGTCCTCTGTTGAACTGTTTGGATGTTATGCTGTTCTTGCCATTTCCTTTTTTCATGTTTACCTGCATGATCATTTTCCCCTTCAAATCATGATATGATGCCAGGGCAAGATCCCCGGCCATTAAATACAGGGAGTATTATTTTTCTTTGATCGTAATACTCCATGTATTGGTATATTCCTGTCCACTTTCAAGCGAAAGCAGATCTGCCTGTTTTTCCAGATCCTCGACTACATTTTTGCGTGAAGGAAGCGAACTCCAAGGTTCAATGCAGACATAATCTACTTCTACATGTGGCCAGTGCCAGATTCCAAGATAATCCATATCCGGAAATGCGACTGTGATCTTTTTGCTGCCTTTTGCACTTTCAAGTGTTACTTCCCTCGGCATTTCTTTCAACACGATCGCATCATCATCGAACAGATTATGCTCCAGATTCAGATAACGGCCTTCTTCCAATGCAAAAGCCTCATCCTCCTCCAGTACGAAACAGTCCTCCGAAAAAAGAATCCTGCGTGGTTTGGAATCTTCGCCAAAATCAATCCTGTAATCCTCAAATTTCAGATTCTTCTCAATCGGAATCTGGAATCCCGGATGTCCGCCGATACCGAAATACATCTTCTTATCATCGGTATTCTTTACCTGATATGTAATTGTGATTTTTTCTCCTTCAAGTTTCCATGTGATATCAAGTGTAAACTCAAAAGGATACTGTTTTCTTGTTTCCGGTGAGCTTACAAGGCGCAGCGTCAGGGAATCTGCTTTCTGCTCAACAAGCTCCATCTCATCATACGGAAGAAATCCGTGAATATCCATATGATAAACGGTATCCTGGTATTTATAGCTTTTTTCTGTCATTCGACCGATATAGGGAAATAGATTCGGCCCTCTGTCTGTCCATGTTGCAGCATCTCCCTGCCACAGGTATTCCTGTCCTTCTGCATCTTTGACAGACTGAAATTCTCCCCCCTTGGAAGAAACCACCAGTGTAAGTTTCTCATTGCTGATCGTATAGTTCATGTCTTCACCCTCCTTGTGTTTTCTCATTATAGCACGTCAAACTTTCAGTTTCTATCTTTTTATAACAATCACCCTTTTATAGTCTGTCTTTTTACCACATTTTATCTTTTTATTGCAATTCCATTCTCATTCTTTTATAATAAGAATTAGATTGTTTTACAGACAAATTGAAAAGAAACGAGGAATCCATATGAGCGAAAAAACTGTCGTTGTTGCTCTTGGTCACAAAGCCCTGGGCGCAACTCTTCCAGAACAGAAACAGGCTACCAAGGCCGCTGCAAAAGCCATTGCAGATCTTGTAGAGGATGGTGCACACGTTGTCATCTCCCACAGCAACGGACCTCAGGTCGGCATGATTCATACAGCTATGAACGAATTCGGTAAGGCACATCCTGATTATACCTTTGCGCCAATGTCTGTATGTTCTGCCATGAGTCAGGGATATATCGGATATGATCTTCAGAATGCAATCCGTGCAGAACTGATCTCCAGAGGAATCTACAAACCGGTCGCAACGATTCTCACCCAGGTTGTGATCGATCCTTATGATGAAGCTTTCGGGGAACCAGAGAAAATCATTGGACGTATTCTTACTTCTGAAGAGGCAGAAGCAGAGGAGGACAAGGGAAACTTTGTTACAGAAGTTGGAAATGGCGAATATCGCAGAATCCTTGCAGCCCCGAAGCCACAGAAAATCGTGGAACTTGAAACGATCCGTACTCTTGCAGATGCAGGACAGGTCGTGATCGCAGCCGGCGGCGGCGGAATCCCGGTCATGGAACAGGGAATCGATCTCCATGGTGCAAGTGCTATCATTGAAAAAGACTTTGCAAGTGAGCTTCTCGCAGAGGAATTAAATGCAGATACGCTTCTGATCCTCACCAGCGTTGAGAAAGTCAGCCTGAATAAAGATACTGACAAAGAAACTTATCTGGACACTGTTTCTGTTGCTGATGCCCGCAAATACATTGATGAGAATCAGTTTACAGCAGGCTCCATGCTTCCGAAGATCGAAGCTGCGGTCGCATTTGCAGAAAAAGGCAATGGACATCGCACCATCATCACAGATATTGCTCATGCAAAAGATGGCTACAAAGAAAAGACCGGTACTATCATTAAATAATTGGAGCATTCTTAAATGGAAATAAAAAACAGAACTTTATCGAATTTTGCAGAACTGGTACGAACCGGAGAATGCAAGAAATTCAGAGGCCGTCTGAAGGTCGGTGTGGATCTCGGTACTGCCAATACGGTCCTTGCGGTTGTTGACAGCACAAACAGACCGATTGCAGGTGTCTCCGCACCTTCTCATGCAATTCGTGACGGTGTGATCGTAAACTATTATGAATCCGTTCAGCTTGTCACAAAGCTGAAAGCAGAGCTCGAGGAAAAACTTGACACCGAGCTCCCCTATGCTGCTGCTGCCATCCCTCCGGGAGTTTCCGAAGGCAGTGTCAAAAGCATCGGCTATGTACTGGAAGGTGCCGGATTCGAAGTGATGAATATCGTAGATGAGCCGACTGCTGCCGCTGCTGTCCTCAAGATCACAGACGGTGCAGTTGTGGATGTCGGCGGCGGCACAACCGGTATCAGCATCCTCAAAGATGGCAAAGTCATCTACACCGATGATGAAGCAACCGGCGGAAGTCATATGACCATGACAGTTGCCGGGCATTATAAGATTCCTTACGAAGAAGCTGAAGTTCTCAAGACTACTCCTGAGAAAGAGGATGAAATTTTCCCGGTCGTCAAGGCTACCATAGAAAAAATGGCAACCATCACTGAGAAATTTCTCAATGGTTATCAGGTGCCTGCAGTTTATGTTGTAGGTGGCTCCGCAAGCTTCAGGGAATTCACAAATGTATTCGAGAAGAAGCTGAAATTACCGGTATATCGTCCGGTTCATCCACTTCTTGTAACTCCACTCGGAATCGCATATAATTGCGAATTGCCGCCTGTAGCACCTAAGAAAAAATAAGCCGTAATGCAAATACCGACACATCTATCAATCTGATAAATGTGCCGGTATTTTTTATTTTTCAGAGAATCCGATATATTTTCATCAGATTCTCCATAAATTTACATAGATTTACGTTCTGCAATCTCTGCCATCTTTGCTTCGTTCAGTCGTGTATCACCATGGACACGGCTGTAAGAAAGATATCCATTCATTCGGTCGATCTTGGTCAGGTTACGCGAACCGCATACCGGGCACACATCCATCTCCAGTTCCTGGTGACCGCAGTCATCACAGTATGCCAAAGAAAGATTGACACCTTCATAATATCCCAGATTCATTGCTCTGCGGATCAAGGTACGGATTGCTTCTTTATTATAGCCAATCGGATAACGTACATACTGGATCTTACCACCATTACAGAGTTCCCAGAATCGTCCCTCCAGATCCTGTTTCTCGATTGGAGTTACATCCTCTGTTACATGGCAGTGGAAGCTGTTGCTGACATACGGTCTGTCAGAAACGCCCTCAACGATTCCGTACATTTTACGGAACTGCTCTACCTGCAGACCACAGAGACTTTCTGCCGGTGTGCCGTAAATCGCATACAGATATCCGTCTTCCTGCTTAAACTGATTTACCTTATCATTGATATATTTCAATACTTCCAGAGCAAACTGTCCATCTTCACGAATAGACTTACCATTATACAGCTCCTGCAGTTCATTCAGCGCTGTGATTCCAAAGGAAGCAGTCATCGGTTTTAAGAGTTTGCCGATCTTTTCGTTCGGTTTCAGATGTCCGCCATAGAAACCGCCCTCACAGTATGCCAGCGGATTCGTGGAAGCACGCATCTGTCCCAGATATTCATAAGTACGGATATGCAGATTACGGATCATCTGCAGATAGAAATCCAGCACCTCATAGAAATCTCTACTCTCGGCTCTTGCTTTTGCCAGGATCATTGGAAGATGAAGGCTGACTGCACCGATATTGAAACGTCCGACAAATACCGGTGTATCTTTATCATCTGCCGGATACATACCGCCGCGTTCATACCACGGACTTAAGAATGCCCGGCATCCCATTGGGCTGATAACTTTGCCATATTGTTTATACATGCTGGCAATATAACCCTTACCTGTCAGAGACAGCCAGTCCGGATACATCGTCTTTGCTGAACAATCCACACCTGCTTCAAAAATATCTTCACATGGTTTTCCAGGTCCATGAAGATTTTCATCATAAAGAAATACGATCTTCGGGAACAGTACCGGTTTTTTGTGGCCCTTCTTACCCTGGCCGCCTTTGTGTACCTCCAGAAGAGAAATATTACACATCTTCTCAAACTGTCCGGTTCCAAGTCCCAATGTAACTGTAACGAACGGATAATCTCCACGGGAAGAACCTACTGTATTGAGTTTGTACTCAATTCCCTGCCATCCCTGGTCAAAATCACGTCTTACTTTATCCAACGCATATTCGATTGCTTTTTCTTCTCTGCCGTTCCAGTTCTCATCCGCATATTTCAGAAATTCACTGATATATTTATCATAACTCTTCTGAGCATATGGTCCAAGGATCTTGTCAACTTCCGGTACGGTAAAACCGCCATACTGCTGTGCCGCAGTACTCAGGATAATATCTCCCATAACATCAAATGCAGTATCCAGTGTCTTCGGCTCATTGTACCAGACATTACCCATCTCAAATCCGCCTTTTAATACGGAGCCAACGTCAAACAGACAACAGTTCATCGTATCCAGGCGTGCTGACTGGTCATGAATATAGATATATCCATCTTTACATGCCTGCAGCTCGTTGCGGTTCATAAAAAACTTACGATACAGTTCCTTATTCAGTTCGTTAAAGATCAGGCTTCGCTTCGTAGCAACCAGAGCACTGTCGGTATTTGCATTGCTCTTGTCCCCGATGTAACGGATTGCCTGGCTCTTTGTATATACGTCGTCCATCATGTGGATAAAATCAAGTTTATAATTACGATAATCACGATAGCTCTTGGCAACTGCCGGATTCACACGCTCCAGAGCTCCTTCAACGATATTATGCATCTCCTGGATCTCAATCTCATTTTTTCCAAGAGAATCTGCATGCTCCTGTGCAAAGCGACAGATAAAATCTTTTTCTTCCGGTGAAAATTTATAAAGGATTCGTGCGGCAGATTTGTTTACTGCTTTCACGATCTTCTGCGGATCAAATTCTTCTCTTGTTCCGTCTTTCTTAATTACATAAATCATACCTTGTCTCTCCTGTTTGCTACTGTTTGTAGGGTTTTTCACTGTTTGCGTCGTCCTGAGCGGCGACACTTCCCCTATCGCATTCTCCCCATATATTGTGTTGCATATGAGAGTATAACACAATATCATGTGAAATAAAAGGGGGAATTTCATTTTTTATTGTCTGAAATCTTCCCCCGAAAATCCATTATTAAACTAATATTTTTAATCTTCCCACTCCATCAGATAAACACTGTCGAAGTCACTCTCTTCGGATTCTACCTGAATCGTGTCACCTTCTTCAAATGTCAGAAACAGTGTATCCTCACCATCTTTGAGTGTATATTGTTCGTTATCTGCTTTCTTTCTGGTAATAGTAAGTGTCACTTCGGCGCTGGAAGTAAAAACGCCATATTTTCCTGCTTCAAACTGAACGCCAGCCTGTGCCGGTCCATATCCTGCACCGATCGAATAATCCTTGTATCCCTGCTCATCATTCCAGCTGTAAAAATATGTACCCGGATCTGTGGTCTCAGCGGTATCTGTCTGTATCACACTGCTATTCTCAACCTCAGACTGAATTGCTTCTTTTATGACACCACCCAGATCTTCAGCCAGCGGTGCAACTGCAGCAAGAATAATAATGATCACCCAAAGTATCCCAAGTTTTGAATGCTTCTTAGTTTTTGCAGTCCGGATTTTTTCTCTGCCAGAGGATGTATTCTGATTGCTAGCAGCCTTTCCGGCACTTCCTTTCCCCGGGGATCCAACTCCCTGCGTCTGCATGATCTTACGGGCCTTATCTGATGCATGTCGATAGTGGTCACTCCGGCTCTCATTCAGATGATACAGGATTTCATCATTGCGGTATGGCATACCACACTCTTTACATCGTCCATTTACAACCGTTCCATCACATAATGGACATTTCATAGACAACACCCCCTCAATTCGGATCACTCCTCCGATTCCACTTCAAATTGCTGTATTCAATATTGTATCCTTTTTATTGAAATCTTACAAGGTAAAAAATTGCAATACAGAATTTTTCTTGCTATAATAGTTACATTAAATCTAGGAGGATTATTATGGAACAAATCAAGATTCCTGCCAGTTATCATTCAGATCTGAATCTGCATGATACACAGGTTGCAATTAAAACTGTCAAAGACTTTTTCCAGCAGACACTTTCCCAGAAGCTGAATCTTCTCCGTGTTTCTGCTCCGATTTTTGTATCTCCATCTTCAGGTCTGAACGACAATCTTAACGGTGTAGAACGTCCGGTAAGCTTTGATATCAAAGGCCAGGATGAAAACGCTGAGATTGTACATTCTCTTGCCAAATGGAAACGCTATGCACTGAAGAAATACGGCTTTGCTCACGGCGAGGGACTTTATACGGACATGGTCGCAATCCGTCGCGATGAAGATCTGGACAATATCCATTCTGTATATGTTGATCAGTGGGACTGGGAAAAGATCATTTCCAAAGAAGAACGTACCATGGAAACTCTGATCAACACAGTCCGCTCTATCTACAGTGTACTCCGCAAAACAGAGAAATACATGGCTGTACAGTATGATTATATTGAAGAGATCCTGCCAAAAGAAATCGCCTTCGTTTCCACCCAGGAACTGATAGACATGTATCCAGATCTGACCCCAAAGGAAAGAGAGTACAAGATCGTCAAAGAAAAAGGCGCTGTATTCCTTATGCAGGTTGGTAAGACTTTATCCAACGGAGAACGTCATGACGGACGTGCCCCGGACTACGATGACTGGGAACTCAATGGAGATATCCTCGTATACTATCCGGTTCTTGACATTGCTCTGGAACTTTCATCCATGGGTATCCGTGTTGACGAAGAAGCACTCGACCGTCAGCTGACAGAAGCCGGATGCGATGACCGCAGAGAACTTCCTTTCCAGAAGGCGATTCTGAATAAAGAACTTCCATACACTATTGGCGGTGGAATCGGTCAGTCCCGTATCTGTATGTTCTTCCTTCGCAAAGCCCATATCGGAGAAGTCCACGTATCCCTGTGGCCGGAATCCATCACCAAAGCAGCCGAAGAGGCCGGAGTAAATTTATTATAAAAGAAGTGAGCAGTAACGTAAATCTGCTGTAAAAGTTACTGCCAGGCAGTACTTCTATAGTACGATTTCACCAAATTTTAATAATTGAATTATTGACAGACAGGTACCTTCATACTATCATATCATTAGCAACTGACATAAATTGTTTCAGTAAATATACATCAGCTGTTCACAGCTGCAACATATATGAAAGACCGAGGTACTTACCGTGAATATTTTATTTTTCCTGACACCCAAAAGTGATGTAGCCTATATATTTGAGGACGAGACACTTCGCCAGACTGTAGAGAAGATGGAGCACCGCAAATTCTCCTGTATTCCTCTCCTAAGTATGGATGGCCGTTATACCGGCACGATTTCCGAGGGGGATATTCTATGGGGCATCAGACGACTGAATATCAACAGCACTGACCTGAAGGAAATGGAAAATGTCTCCATCATGGCTATCCCGCGACGCGCCACTTATAAACCGGTACACGCAGATGCTGATATGGAAGACCTTCTGGATCGTGCGATCAATCAGAATTACGTCCCGGTAGTTGATGATCAGGGATATTTCATCGGAATCATCACACGTAAAGAAATCATCAAATACTGTTACAAAGAAATGAAAGAATTAAGCATTCTTCGTAAAAAAGAAGAAGCCGACTCCTGAATGATATGTACCCCTTTTACTGGACATCCAGTGAAAGGGGTATTTTTATGCGTTATACTTACGAATTTAAGAAAAAAGCTGTTGAATTGTATCGCCAAGGAAAATGGATTGATGCACCCAATGATATAATAAATCTAAAAAATTTTCATGACATGATTGTCAGATGGCATCATTTGGAAGAATCAAATACTTCTGATTGTTTAAAACACTATGGTACAAATAAAAAGTGGTCTCCAGAGGAAAAATATGAACTTGTTGCACGAGTTATAGCTGGAGATACTATTACTTCAGTTGCTTATACTGTGGGTATAAACAGTGGATTACTTGCTCAATGGATTCGCAAATATAAAATATGGGGTTATAATGGACTTGTAGGCCGAAGAAAAGGGCGAAAACCAAAGGAGTCCGCAATGAAAAAAATGAACATAAATAATCCACGTAAATTAAATGAGTCTGAATATGAAGAACTGATTCGTTTACGAGCTGAAATTACTTATATTAAAGCAGAAAATGAAGCAATAAAAAAAGAGATCGCCTTGAGAGAAGAAAGGGAAGCTGCGCTACTCAAGGCGAAAAAGCAGCAATCATCAAAGAACTCAAAGAAAAAGGATATCTGTTAAAACACTTGTTAAAGGCTATGAATATGGCGCGTTCTACATACTATTTTGAAATTAATAAAACAGATCCAGTTGCTATACGAAATGAAGAATTACTTCTAGTTATTAAAAAAATATTCGTAGAAAACAAAGGCAGATATGGGGTACGCAGAGTTTATATGGAATTAAAAAATCGTGGCTACAACGTAAATCATAAGAGAGTTCAACGTCTTATGCATGACGCTGGATTATTTGGAAAACGTCCAAAAGAAAAATATCATTCTTATAAAGGTGAAGTTGGGAAAGTAGCCGACAATGTAATTAATAGAAATTTTTCAACTACTTTACCTCTGCAAAAGTGGACAACAGATGTATCCCAATTTAATTTTTCGTGGGGAAAATGCTATCTTTCTCCTATTTTGGATATGAATACAAATGAGATTATTTCATATGATTTAGC
>OGZL01001671.1_pt1 | contig 17168 bp, 10 predicted proteins | sample 1576761 | NCBI WGS metagenome assembly OGZL01 (sample SAMEA3541595, study PRJEB24748) | human gut metagenome | biome: human gut; feature: human-associated habitat; material: faeces | place: China | collected 2012
GTTAGGATTCATGTTCAGTTCTGACTGCGGGATAGGCAACAACAGCTGGCTATCCGATACATTCTTGGAACCTTTTTTCTTCATTGTTTCCACATATACTCCCTGACGAATCAAGTCCCTGCGGTTATACCCCTCAAGGAACAATTCCCAACCTCTTTCCTGCAAAATTGCTGCACGCAGCGCTTCTTTTGACGAGTAATCGGCTAATTTTAGGTTATGGTCTTCATTACCGAAAGCTCTTTCGCGTATCATGTTAATCAAGTCAATAGAAGTCTGATTAGGTCCGTTCAACTCATTCAACGCTTCAGCACGAGCCAGAATAATATCCGGCAGGCGGAGTAATACAACGTCAGTTCCTTCCGTCCAATCAATATGAGCTGGGTCCATTGGGAACTTATTGGGAATAGGACCTTCACCGACTCCATGACCTATCGTAACAATGATGTTATTCCCCGATTCATCTTTTTTAGAACTCTTATATGATGTCAACAAGTCTGCCCTACGCTTATCGGCAGGATCGAATGAATTATAAAAATCCCAAGTAGCGCGATAATAATCCCAACCGATAACTGTTCCATCGTCATTCAGATAGTCTGCCGGCTGAAAATGAGCAGCGTATGCTGAATGCTGGTAGCGTGGGGGAAGGCTTGGAATAACAAAAAGGAATTCACTATTCTTTTCATTTTCCACTCCCCACAACTTTTTATAGTCTGTTATCATTTTATGAGGAGATTTTGTGATGATTTCATCAGCAAGTTCGGCGCACTCTTTCCACATTTTAGCTTCCAGATAGATTTTACATAACTTGGCCTTTGCCCCCATTTGGTAAGACGCCCGTAATCTTTTGCTGGATAGCTGTCGGGCAACTTGTCCGCATTATTTTTGATTTCATCGATGCAGAACTTTATAACTTCATCTTGAGGAGTTCTTTTCGGTTTCGACATCAGGTCGAATTTAGAGGTAGTGATAAAAGGAACGTCACCATACAGATAAACCAAGTCGGCATAGAACCAGGCACGTATCACACGAGTTTCCGCAATGAATTGTTCAATCAACGGTGTCATTTCCTGTTTGCTAAGGTTGTCTATACCGATATTAGTACGACTGATTCCCATATATAAGTCCATCCACAAGGAAGAAGTGACATAGAAGTCTACCCCCCATTCTGCGTTCTGCATTAAAATCTGGTCTCCTTTTTGTGCTCCGGGTCCGAAAATCAGGTTCGCACCCGCGACTTCATTCAGCATTTGATATGCATATTCACCGGCAGGAATGTAGCAACGGGCACTACGGTCACGAAAACCACCGTACACCCCATTCAAATAGGCCTGCGCATCCGATTCCGTTTTAAAGAAATCGTCCACTGCTATATTCGTATATAATTCAGTGTCCAGACAAGAGGACATCAGGCAAGCTAAAGCTACGACAAAATATATTTTAAATCTTTTCATAACGCTTTCTATTTATTAAAAACTAACTTTAAAACCGGCAAGGAATGTACGGCAAGGCGGATATCCACTGTATGAACCGTCCAACTCGGGATCATAACCGGTATATTTTGTTACTGTAAAAACATTCTGTGCATCCACGTACACACTAAAAGGAATCGTTCCGAATTTCGTGTTATAAGTCAGACGAATCGATTTCAGACGTAAGAATGAAGTCGATTCGATGTACAATGAATTATTGTCACTGCCGTAAGGATTGGCTTTACCGGAATGTATATTCGTATCGGTGTGGGTCGGCGTCCAACGGTCAAGTACCGATCTGAAAGCATTGACCCCTTCGTACACGCGAGCCGGATTCTCATAGTATGATCTGAACTGGTTGAGAGTCTTTCCACCTATGCGGGCGTTGAAGAAAAAGTTCAGATTCCAGTTCTTGTATGTCAAATCATTACCGAATCCGAATTCTACCTTAGGATCGGGAGTTCCGAGATAGGTGATGTCGGCAGCGTCAATTTTGCCATCCGGCCCCGGTACGAAATTACCATTCTCGTCCCGTCCGCCTATATCGGCATAACGAATATTACCGGGAACCGAATTGGGTTGCGCACTGTTCTTGATGTCATCGCCTTCTTGCCAGATGCCATCGAAAATATAGCCATACATCGCGTTTACAGGGTCATTCTCCGATGCTCCGATATAAGGTAGAGGCAGGCCTGCACGGTCTTTCCATAAGTTTTTGTTGTGTGATATGGTCAATGTGCTTTCCCACTGAAAATTGCGCGTAATGATATTTTGCGTGTTAAGGGTGAATTCTACTCCTTTGTTCTGAATTTTACCCGCGTTTCTCCATTGGCTTGAATAGCCCGAATAGGCAGGTGTAGTGAATTGAAGCAGCAGGTTGTCTGTCGTCGTTTGATAATATTCCAATGTGGCAGCTATCCTGTTATTAAAGAGCCCTACATCAACTCCCACGTTAAACTGCTTGGCTGTCTCCCACATCAAAAGCGGATTACCGGCATTGGTCGGCACAAGTGTGGTTGTGACCCGGTCGCCAAATATATATGCGTATCCTTTGCCAAGCAAAGTCATATAACTGTTGTTTCCGATATCCTGATTGCCGGTTTCACCGTATCCCACTCTCAATTTAAGATTAGACAATGTAGAAAAGTCCTTCATAAATGCCTCATTGGAGATACGCCATGCAGCCGAGAAAGAGGGGAAGTAACCAAAACGGTTGTTCTTCTCGAACTTGGAAGAACCGTCAGCACGGAAGGTAGCGGTAAATAAATAGCGGTCGTCAAAATTATAATTGGCACGGGTTATACCGGAAATCAGTACATTCTTTGATTTTGACGTACCGACAGAAGGACGTTCTTCACCTATACCGATATTATTGTAACCAAAATAATCGGTAAAGAAATTGGTGGCTTTGGCACTAAGGTCCTCGAAAAGGAAATCCTGGTAGGTATAACCTGCCACTATATCCAGTTTATGCTTGTTAAAGTTTTTTTTGAAAGTGATCGTCCCTTCCAGCAGATTGCTCACCCCCTGTGTACTTGTTACTGACGCTATACCGCCTGCACCGGCTCCTTTACGAGTGGTAGTCGGATTATAATACTCACGCTTGGCGTTCTGCATATCAGTACCCGCCTGTATTTTAAGGAACAGGTAATCTGTCGGGTTATAATTCAACGAGGCATTCAGCATGGCGCGTCTGGAACGGGTCTTATCGTCAATATCGAGCAGTGAAACAGGGTTGGACATCAACACGTAGTGCGGGTTATCCGAGAACTTTCCGTCCTCATTGCGTACAGGCACATTGGAAGGAAATGCATAAGCTCCACCCAATACGCCGGTATCTTCGGCACGTGTTCCGGCAGCCACGTTATTGTCTGTTGTGTTACTCAGTAAACTGGTAATAACTAAATTGACTTTTGACGAAATCTTCTGGTCCAGATTCAAACGAAAGCTATAACGTTCAAAAGAACTCTCTTTCACGATACCATCATTGCGGTGATAGTTGGCAGAAACCAGATACTTTGTGTTGGCATTTCCTCCTTGAAGTGTGACGTCATGGTTAGTAACCATACCGGTACGGGTGACTTCCTTGAACCAATCTGTACCTTTTCCAAATTGATTCACATTGTCATAATAAGGTTTCTTGCCATTAAACTCTTGCATTTCGTTATATACCTGAGCAAACTCACTGCCATTCAATACGTCAAAGCGCTTGGCGATGACCTGTATACCCACAGAAGAATTAAATGTCACACGTGCCTTTCCTTCTTTTCCTTTTTTAGTGGTTATCAGGATAACACCATTAGCGGCACGCGAACCGTAGATAGCCGTAGCCGAAGCATCCTTCAACACTTCCATACTTTCGATGTCCGAGGGATTAATGCTGTTCAGAGGATCTTTCTTCGGTGCATCGAATACATCACCCGAACCCGGATAAAAGTTTGTGTTATCAATCGGAAATCCATCAACAACATAAAGCGGAGTCTTGCCTGCGTTTACCGAAGAGGTACCACGAATTTTAATAGATGCGGCTCCACCCGGCTGCGCACTGTTTTGAGTAATAGTCACACCGGCAGCACGTCCCTGCATCATTTGCACAAGACTTGAATTAGTGGGACTGCTTATATCTTCTGCCTTTAAAGATACTACGGACCCGGTCAAGTCGCTTTTTTTCATGCTGCCGTACCCTACAACTACAACTTCATCAAGATTTTGCGTGTCTTCATTTAACTTTATATTCAGTGGGGCATTCCCTTTAGTAGATATTCTCTGTTCAATATACCCAATAAAGGAAACAATAAGCATTGAATTTTCTTCCACTGCCAAACTGAACTTTCCGTCCATATCGGTAATTGTCCCTTTCTTCGTTTTTGAATCCAATACGTTGGCACCGATAATCGGTTCACCTGCTGCATCTGTGACACGTCCGGTAACTATTTTCTTTTGTAATTGCTGCAGATTTTCATGAACATCTTCTTTCTTGTATAGAGAAATGTAGTTATTGGCAAACTTGAAGCTGATATCACTTTTACTAAATACTTCATTCAGAATATCAGCGACTGATTTGCTTTTTGTTTTCAGTTTGATTATTCTATTCGTATCAATATCCTTCTTATTGTATATAAACAGATAACCCGTTTGTTTCTCTATATGAGTCATCAATTCCTGTAAGGAAAGCTGATTTGTCTTAAGGTTAATATTCGCACTTTGCGAATAGACGTTTTCTGCATGTAATTGTAGCACAAACAGAAAACATAAAAAGAATGTTATTTTCATAATACGTAGTATTTTTTTCATAACTTTGCAAAATTAAAGGTTGCGTAATAATGTTTTTTAAGGTTGCATAACCAAGGCATGTTAAGAAAGCAATCTGTTGAGGGGAGTGGTACCAGCACTCTCCTCTTTTTGCTATCTAACATTTTATTCTGAGTTTTTCGAAGATTGTTTTACATAGGCATTTATATTTTAAAAGGTTCACAATAGGGTTAATATATCTCTATTTCTTTGTCTGAAATCGTCCGGAAGTGGAATTTCCCCACACCTTGTATGGCTTGTAGTATATGAATGACATTATCACTTTGGCGGAACTTACCGGAATATACTTCTTTCAGTATATCAGGACGTTTAACAGTGAAATGTACTCCGTACCACAATTCCAACCGTTTCAGTATTTCTCCGAAAGGTCGGTCGCCCATGTTATAAAGTCCTTGTTCCTGTAACTGCTGTTGATTGTAATACGAAGATGTCTTTTGCAAGCTACCGTTCACAGAACGGACTTTTTCGTTAGGCTTCATGTAAATACCATTCTGCGCCTGTCTTTTGTCGTAAACATACACAGAACCTCTGACCAGTTCAGTTTCAAATTCGTGGCTATCAGGATAGGCAAAGACATTAAATTCAGTCCCTAACACTTTCACGTTATATTGTCGGGTTTTCACCGTAAACGGAGCATCGGAATTTTTAGTGACTTTAAAGAAGCCCTCTCCTTCAAGTTCAACATTACGTTGGTTTTTATCGAAAACGTTAGGAACCTTGAGTCTGGTAGACGGATTGAGCCAGACGGATGTACCGTCTGCCAATGTGATGAATACTCTTTGTCCTTTAGGAGCCTCTATCCAGGTATATTCCTTACGAAAATTATCCAATGTACGCTCCTGTGACAAAAACCAGGTACCGATAAGAATAATTACAATAGCGGCATATTTCATCACTTGGTAACTTATCCTCCGTGTTTTACGTTTCAGCGCCGTTTTCTTCAGGTTTTTAAGTCCGGAAAGCGCCAATTGATCATCTCCCTGCTTTTCCAGTAGTTCAGAAACGGCAGTCGCATTTTGCAACGCTGCAAACTCTTGTCGGAGGAGCTCGTCTTCTTCCATTCGTGAGAAAAGTATCTCTTTGTCGGCATCGGATATGTTGCCTGAAAAGTAGTTGTACAGATATTCTTTCATATTAGCATGATTAACTTTACATGCTTAATACGGAAAAATACTGTGCAACCACCAAACGAAAATTAAGAAAAATAGGATTTTAACATATTAGGAAGAAAAGTGGCATATAATTTTTAAGTGCTTCCCGCAGTTTTCGAAGAGCGATGGAAATCTGTCCTTCTACTGTATTAACGGAAAGTTGTAGTCGTTCGGCTATCTCTTTGTGTTTTAACCCTTCCATCCGACTAAGCAGAAATATCTCGCGGCAACGAAGAGGAAGACTATCAACAGCTTGCTGAATAATTTGTTCTATTTCGGGTAATGTGAGGTGATTGTCATCAAAACGTTGCAGAGAATATAACTTGAAGTTAAACTCTTTGCGTTCCAAATCGGACAACTGGAAACGTTTATCCTGCATTTGGTCATATTTTCTTAAAGCGTCTATGCATCTGTTTTTAACAATCGTGAAGAGGTAAGCATTCAGACTGGATTGGAGCAGAAGGCGGTCAGTAGATTCCCATAATTGCAGAAAGATATCCTGAACAATATTCTCCGCTTCTTCACGATAAAGCAGATAAGTTTGGGCAAAACGAACCAGTTTTGGAAAATATATAGTATATATTCGATCAAAATCCGTGTCCTTCATATTTAGCAAAGTCTCCTCCATTTCTCTTTTTGGATGTTAACGTGACAAATGTAGAAAAACAATTCAGATAATAGCAACACAAATATAAAAAAACTACTCAAACATTATCTCTATATATTTTTTGCTTTTCTCCCACGACTATAAATCCTAGGTTTGGATAGAAAGGTATAGCATAACTAGAACAATTAACTATCATTTCTACTGAGGGACAATTGTTTATAGCATAGGAGAAAAGTTCTTTTTTTATGTTATTGTATACCGATCTCGGCCAATCCTAATGGTTCTCCGTCATGTATCATCCTCGTTGCTTTCAGCTGGACATAGCGGGCTTTGAGTGGGGTGAAGTAGACAGATTGCAGGATCGGGTTATTCTTTATATTAGAAAATTCGTCTTTTGCTACCACTTGATTGACAGCATTGCTATCCATACCGACAGATATTTCGTATGCGGCGATTACACCTTTATTATATTCGCTTTGGTCGGGAAGATAATGGAATGAAGTAATCGTACGTTCTTCTCCCAAGTCGATTAACAGTGTGTTTCCATTGACGAAACAGGCCGTTTGGTCATTCTTGTCCATGCATTTTTGTGCTTCTTCTGTGTCTACTCCGCTGAGAGTGAACGGGAAACTCTTCAGTTCTTCCGCTTTTGTAGAGTATGTATCGGAAGTTGCTCCTGCGTAGAATGCTTCGATGTTATTGATGCAGAGACATGCACGTGAATCCGTGAAACGGACACGGAGCTTATCGGTCGTGATCGTTTCGAAACGGAGGAGACGTTTGTAACCAACGGTTGTTGTCTCTTCATTGAGCTTCACGGGAAGCCATTCACCTTCCTGGTTATATTCTACTACGAATGATTTCACACGTTGTCCCAGAGGGATATATTCCTGTAACATCATTCTATTGATCTTCTCCGGTTGAGGCAAGTCAAATTCAATAGTGGCGGAAGTTACATCATCGTTGGTAGCCCAATAAGTATCATAGTCGTTGTCTGTGACAGCTTTAGCGGAGAATGCTTTTCCCCGTTCGTCCGATGCTTTGGGGGAAAGGCCGGCCAGCAGATTCTTTTCTAATTGTTTCTGTATGTTCTTATGGAAGTTAACGGCGTTGGCGGAGTCTGTCGGATGAATGAGTCCGTCACGGTCTACGGGGAAGTTCAGCAATAACGTTGCGTTATGTCCTACGCTACGGTAATACAAGTCGGTCAGTTCGTCCACTGTTTTCACACGGCCGTCTTCTTCCGGATGATAGAACCAACCCGGACGGATAGAAACGTCACACTCGGCTGCCACCCATTGATTACCGTCAGCATGGCCGTATTGCAGTTCGCGATAGTTGGGATAACCGGGATAAACTTCTCCGGCACGGAGGAAAGACCAGTTGGTGGCTCCGGCAAATCCTTTCTCGTTTCCGACCCAACGGCAACCGGGTCCCCCATCGGAGAAAATAACTGCTTGCGGTTGCAGTTCGTCAATCATTTTATAGGCTCGCGGATAGTTGTAATATGTTTTGCGGTCGATAGTACGTGAATCTTTCGCTCCGCCATACCAGCCATCGCCTCCGTTGGCGCCGTCGAACCAGATTTCAAAGACATCACCGTAGTTGGTCAGTAGTTCATGGAGTTGTTTATAGAAATAATCTACATATTCGGGAGTTCCGTAATTAGCTTGGTGTCTGTCCCAGGGGGATAGGTAAACGGCGAATTTGATACCATATTTTTTGCAGGCGTCCGATAACTCGCGCACAATGTCTCCTTGTCCATTCTTATAGGGAGTGTTGCGGATACAATACTCTGTCAGTTGGGTAGGCCACAGGCAGAAACCGTCGTGATGTTTGGCAGTGAGGATTACTCCTTTCATGCCCGATTCTACAAAGGTCTTTACCCATTGCTCACAGTCGAGCTTCGCAGGGTTGAATGTTTTAGGATCGGAGTCTCCATATCCCCATTCACGGTCGTTAAAAGTGTTAAGTCCGAAATGTACAAAAGCGTAGGTTTCCATTTTCTGCCATTCCACTTGTTTGGCTTCGGGAACGGGTAAGATTGCTTCCGGAGCTTTTACCGGATTGCAGGCACTCAATAAAAGAGAAGTAATTCCTGCGCAAAGAATCAAGGGGTGTTTTTTCATGGGGGTAATTATTAGTGATTTATTAATAAATATGTCTTGCTATAAACTAAGTCCGAAAACGAAATAGACTTGTTCTTCGTAGGGATTGGCTATCAGTTTTCCGAAAATAGGAAGGGAGAAGCTGGAAGTGATCTTTAACTCTTTGGTTGCGGATAATCCGATGTTGACAACATTGAACTTGTTAGAGTAGAAACCTTCCCACGGTGTGAAGCCGGCTTCAATACTCATATCGACATCTTTCACACTAAAGGGATAGCTTAGCTCGCAATAACTGGACCAGGCGCGTTTATCGTTTTCCCGGTAATCATTGCCGGCAAACGTTGTATACCAGCTGACGGAAAGCGGGAACTTTTCACTAAATATATATCCGGCTCCGACTTCGAAAGTATGTCCGGTGGAGTGTGAACTGTAATTGAAATATTTGAAAGGTTCTTCTTCTGTCTGGGTAAAATAGTTGTTAGCATAAAGGGTTAGATTCTTGTATTCATATTCTAGCGACAAGTCAATCTCATTGTTTTTGTTGCGAAACTCTGTTGAACCCCAGGCATAAACTGTCAGTCCCTTCCAATTAAGACCTAGTGTTGGCTGGATACAGGCATTGCCCGAGTCTATTCCCCGCCAAATGTAACTACTGACAAAATCGGCATTTACAAAAACTTCTTGTGCTTGTGCAAAGGCTGTACAACATAAGATTGCAATAAGTACGATTTGCTTTTTCATTTTATCGAGTTGTTCTTCCTGATTTACGGGTGACAAATATACGGAATATATGGCTGATTAGTAACAAATGAAACAAAAAAAACGGCTGCATTGAGCAGCCGTTCCTTTATTAATGTGTAAATAATAAGAGTTATTTAGAATGTGACGTCCATTTTCAGCACAAAAGTACGGGGAGCAGCTACTGCCATTGGGCGGTAACTGTATTCTTTATTAAACAAGTTGTTTACCATAAACTGGAAAGCAACTTCTTTCGTTGCTTTTACACCGAAACGGAAGTCAACGGTTGCATAATCTGTGTTATGCTTCTTCCAGTAGGTAGCGAGTGTTTCTCCTTTTGAATAACCGAAAAGGATACCGCGTACATAATCCATTAAGTCGTTTTGTGTTTTAGAACGCTCGTCCAGCATCAGATAATCCACTGCAAGGATTTTGCTTTTCCATGCCACATTGGCACCCACATTGATGCGTTTCCACTGGAAGTCTACCGTTGTTTTGAAACTATGTTTCGGACGATATTTCAGATACTTACCCGTATTTGATTTCTCTTTCATCTGAAGCGGGTCGGTATACAGTCCTTCTACAGCATTGCGTTCCTGGTAATCCGCGTCACGCGGTTCGGTATATACATATCCCAGATTATAGAATAATTTTGTGTTCTTGTTGAAGTTATATACACCGTTTGTTGAAATCTCCACTCCATAGATCTGTGCTTTCGATACATTATGGAATTGTGCTCCGATACCGAAGCCCTTGCCGTCTGTCAACATCTGAAATACATCGCCAATACTATTTATCATCGTATTGTTTGCATTATTGAATAGGCCGAACTGGAATTCTACCATATCTTTATATTGAGTATAGAATCCGGCAATATCGACAAATCCCTGGAAGTTACCGATCTTGTATCCTTGCTTGAAACCTAATTCTGCATTAAATCCTTTCTCAGGTTTAATGTTCGGATTCGGATAAACACCGACTCCGCCAATGTCTTTACGGAGATATTTCTCATTGATAGACGGGTTGCGGTAACCTTGTCCGAAGCTGGCGCGGATAAAACTGTAATCGGCTAATTGATAATTCAATCCGGCACGGAAAACGGGGCGGAACGGAATTTTTGTTCCGAATACCTTTGTTTCTGCTTCGCGGCGGTGGTTGTTTACGCGGTAGTATTCGGCACGTACGCCTGCGGATACACTCAAACGATCCCAAAAACGTTGGTCATATTGGAAGAAGAGGGCTGCATTATCACTTTTGTACACTTCATCCATTACAGCAGAGTCATAACGGATGTGTTCGAAAGTCATTCCCGTAGTGATCTGTGCGCCACCGTTCCATCTCTTGTTGAACTGATAGTCGAGATAATAGTCAAAGTTCTTGTCTGTTTGAGTTTTCGGGTTGAGTCGAGACGGATTGATAACATTAGACAGCCACGGTACGAGATCGCTTGGCAATTGTCCGTTCTGTATTCCGCTAAGATCAGGCAGCCCGTTATCCATAACCCATGAGATAAGGTCGCAATAATCGGCAGTTGTTGCATTGGGAAAGATGTTTCCCAGTGAAGTGAATGCACCGTTCATGGCATCATCCAGATTGCCGTTGATAATTCCCGAACCGATACCGACCAATGCGGGGTATAGTGAGCTGTAATCGCCGTTTACGATATTTTTAATCGTATTCGCATCGGTTCCCATGTTTCCCAGAATATCTGTGATAGATGAACCTTCGGTTGGGCGGACGATATTGTCTGCGCTATAATAAAAACGTCCTTTGATTTTATGTGAAGTTCCGTTTTCCGGGTTTACATAATTGATAAACGGATCGATATGGAAGTTGTTTTCTTCGCGTCCCATATTGGTGAAAGGAGAAGGCTTGTATACTTCGGTCGGTGAACGCCAGATAAAGAAGTCCCCGTATTGATTGGAAAGGAAGTCTACATTAAAACCATAATTCAGAATTTTCAGTCCCATATCCGGTTGGTGATAGGTCAAACTGCCACCCATGCGGAAACGTTTGTTATATCCTTGCTGACGGTATCCTTCATCGGTGAAAAGATTGATCCCTCCACTAACGTCGAAATTACCGATACGACGGGAGTGGGAGAGGTCGAAACCTTCGTAAATCGGATTCCGTACTCCACTCAGGAGACTACCACGCAGAATAGGTTTTACTGCATATTTATCATCTTTCCAGAAATTCTTATCGCTCCATTGGTATTCATCATTCTCTGCATCACCGTATATGCCTACGTATGCGCTGAATCGTGTCTTGGGCGTTAAACCCGGGCGTGCGGTACGAATATTGATAATACCGTTCAATGCTGAGGAACCGTATAGCACAGAAGAAGCTCCTTTGATAACTTCCACCTGCTCCACATTTTCCAAAGGTACGGTGTTCCAGTTGATTTCTCCTGTTTTCGGATTCAGTGTACTCATTCCGTCTACCAGAATCTGGCTACGTGCACCTACACCGTAAGTCCACCCGCTGCCACCACGCATGGAAGGTTGCTTGTCTACAATGTCAACTCCCGGCAGGGTACGGAGGGTAGATGAAATATCTGTCGGTGCCTGGCGGGCAATGTCACCGGATTTCACCACATCCATAGAAACTGTTACATCACTTAGCTTCTGTTCGAAGCGTCCAGCACTCACTACCACTTCTTCCAGCAGTTTAGTGCTCTCTTTCATATAGACGTCTTTGGTGACTACTTCGCGTTTATTAATAACGATAGGCATCAGTACATCATCATAGCCTACATAACTGAATACGAGGTCGACTCCACCTTCGGGAAGTTTGATTTCATATTCTCCGTTAATATTGGATACTACTCCCTGATTGCCGTGGAGCTTGTAGGTAACAGCTGCTCCGACCAACGGTTCGTTGGTCTTGGCGTCGTATATATGTCCTTTCAGTGTTTGGGCAAAGCTTGTCCCAAAACAAGTAAGGCAGATTAATAAAGTTAGTATATATATTTTCTTCATTGTTTCTTACGTTTTATTTATTCGGAACAAGTTCTAAACCAAACTCTATTCTCTCAGGAGATAGAAAAGCTTCTGAAATACCATTTAAGAATGCTGAAATTATAAATCCCAGCCCTTGCATATCCTCCGGAAGCATACTAACTATTAGCGGACTAAGATCTGGTAGTAATTTAGCTATGGGAGTAAATCCTTCTTTATCTAAGTAAATATAAGTATGTCCTTCTTTTGAAGTAACCTGCATCGGGATTCCGGTAGTTAACCAATTGAAAATAGCGTTGAAGGAAGTGTCGTTGACATTGACCAAGAATCCAAGTGTTTCATTGTTTAAACTTTGATTAAGTGTGGTTAGCAATTCTTTCACTTTCATGGCATCCATTTGAGATACAGCATCAATGATAGCATTGATTATGTTCACATCCATATATGTATCGCTGCTGCTGGCTATTGAGGAAATGATATTAGCTAAGTTTAATTTTAATATTAACTTACCGTCTTTTTGAAACCAAGTAGCAAACCCTTTTGGAGAAGGGATATACTTACGGTCAGCAATGTTGGGAGTAATCATCTCCTGTGTTAATGGAGTTTCTAGAAATCCAAAAATAACGTCTATATCTACTCCTGACAACGGATCATTTGAATAGGAAGCCGTTACATTTCCGTCTGCTCCTAAAGTGATGTCTTGCAGAACTTGTGGCAAAATGTAACTTACTATATTTTGGATTCCATTACCCCATGTTTGGGTTGTAGCTCCGCTTTCTGTAGCTTCTACATCTGCATGGAAATAGCATGACGCATTTAATACTTGGCCATCAACCTCCTGCCATGTATATTCATTTCCCCAAGTGTCACCAACTAATATTTTTTTTACGCCGTTAACGACTTCGGGTAACTTATAAGTATTTGCCCACAAATCGGCATTACCCATTTGGATATTGGATATGTTTAAGGTGAGTTTTCCTTTTGTTACACGTCCTTCGTATCTAAAAGTAGTCAATGTTTCATTTCCCATACCATTACCCGAAAAAGAGTATCCTTCTGTATCTCCGGAAAGGGGAATGGATGTAATCTTTATTGCCTTTTCTCCCGGAAGAATATCGTAGAGAGTAATGATAGCAGTTTCTCCTGTAACAGTACTGAAATCAACAGATTTCCCGTTCATTGCATCACCGTTGTATGTAAGAACTAAATTGGGATTAGGATTCGAAATCTTGTTTGAATAATTGGCTGTCACGTCTACTGGAACCGGTCCATAGTGGTCTTCGTCACAAGATGTTAAGAATGCGGATATTACGGTAAGGAAGCTTATGAATAAGATAGATAATTTTTTCATCGTTTTTTATTTTAAAATGATTTATTTTTGGATAGTAAGGTCTACGCCGATTTCCATTTTGTCGAATAATGCTACAACCTCATCTAAGTTTGTTTTTAATAAAATATCAATGATATTGATAAATGGAGTTAGTGTCTCTTTTTTTAAATAGATATAAGTATGATCTTTTGTAGCCTGACTAATACCCATTGGAATACCATTTCTCATCCATGAAAGTAAAGTTACAAAAGTGTTATCATCCATTTTTAAAATATAGGTGATTATCTCATTGTTTAAAATCATGTTGAGCGTACTTAATGCTAGCTTCAATCGGGCAGGGTCCGATTTTAAAAGAGCTTCGCTGATACCTGCAATAAGTTGGGGATCGATTTGCTGATCGTTATTCTCGGCGATGAGTGAAATAATGGCTGGTATGTTCAATTGTACTACAAATGCCTTATCACCCGTCTGATTCCAGTAGGCCAAACCTTTCGGGGAAGAAACATAAGTACGTTGGCCGATTAATCCACGGAATTCTGCATCCGTCTTACCTGCATTAGCCACCTCCATGATCTCTTTCATGTCTATGGGACTTGTGGTGTAGTTGGCAGTAACAATACCATCCTTTTCTAATGTAATATTCTTTAGTACATACGGAAAGAGTACATCTAATATATTAGTTGCCATTTGCTGCATTTGCAAAACGATAGGAGCAATGGATTCGGCTCCTTCTTTCGTTGTAATATTCACATAGCTTGCTCCACTATTACGAATGGTTGCTTCTTCATTTGTAGTATGTGAATATGCAGGAAATGCATAAGTATGAGCCAGATTATTGGCATGAGCCATTGTGACATCCAGTGAAAGTTTCATTGCTTTTGGAGTAATGATTCCATTGTACTTCACCATTACTCCTCCCATCGTGATATTCGTTCCGCTAAAGGTATAGGCATCTTTTTCTCCGTTTTCATTAAGCTTGATGCGACTGATAGGAGTAGTAACTTCTCCCGGGATAATTCCGTTTAGTGTCAGTGTTCCCGTTTCACTATCTTCCGTTTTGAAACTGGCAGTCTTTCCGATTAGTTTCTCGCCGCTGTAAGTTAAATCCAGTGTATACGGCTTGATGTACGAGCCATATTCCTGGCTGATTTCTCCCGGCCAAAATAACTTGTCGTTATAGGTTTCTTCACATGATGTAAAGAAAAGTACTGCGCAAGCTACACAAAATAGTTTTCGTAAGTTTTTCATTCTTTTTTGTTTTTATTGCGTAATTAATAAAACTTTGCAAAGTTCGGCTAACATCTATTTATTTACAAGGTCTGTTTTTATGAATTAGTGTTCTATTTTTAATTATACGGAGAAAAATGATATAAAAGCATTTGAATTAATGTTCTATTTTTAATGTAATATGTTCTTCTTTTAAGAAGTATAGCGAAGAATGGAATAAGATAGAACAAGACAAGGTATATGTATATAAAAGAACGGCGTCCCACACATTTCGCGTGTAAGAAACCGTTCTTATTTTTTCCTACTTCTAACTAAGAAAAGAGCCGTTTTAGAATATCACATCCATTTTAAGGTTTATTTAGATTCTCTACATGTATTTACAGGCAACTTTGTAAGTTGTGAAATTCGTCACTGATTGATGTACTGTCGTTGAAATATGTCCTTTGGTCGATTGTTTTTGTATGAAAGGAGTGTCGGTTTTATCTTTGTTTCTGCTAACATGGAACAATGAGGCATGGAAAGAGTGCGCAAGCAACAATTATTGGAACAAAGCATTTACGGAGTAATCTGGAGTGTTATTTTCTTTCTTCCGTTGATCGGAGAATATTTTGCCGTAAGTGGTGGACTTGAGAAAGAAGAAGTTCGTACGCTTGTACGTGACTCCTGGTTGGGAATTCTTCCTTTTTTTATGCTTTTTCTGTTGAATAACTATGTGCTGGTTCCTTATTTCCTTTTTAAAAAAAAATATTGGCAATATACACTTTCTTTAGTTTTTGCAATAGGTGTTATTTTTTTGATTGTTCCGTTTCCGATGAAAGGGCGTTTCCCGAAAGAATTCAGACAGGAGCCTGTGTATCATTCAGCAAAGGAAAGCCGACGGAATCAGATTATTGAAATGAGAGAAAAGGCGCGGAAGAAAGAGACGGCTAATTGGGAACTACCGGACCAGGTGAAATATCCCGTGGAAAAGTTTCAACGTCCGGAGGCTCTCCTTAAACCTGTTCCGTTTCCTTATCCTCCTATCACAGTTCGCTATCTTATTCATTTTATGATTGCCTTTCTTATGGTAGGATTTAATATAGCCATTAAACTTTTCTTCAAGTCTTTTCGCGATGAAGAAATGTTGAAGGAACTGGAACACCAGCGCTTGCAGTCCGAATTGCAATATCTGAAGTATCAGATAAACCCGCATTTTTTTATGAATACGCTGAATAATATCCACGCATTGGTAGATATTGATACGGGGAAGGCGAAAAGTACGATTGTAGAGCTTTCCAAACTGATGCGTTATGTGCTGTATGAGGCTAGTAACAAAACAATTCTTCTTAAACGGGAGGTTCAGTTTCTGGAGAATTATATTGCCATAATGGGATTGCGCTATACTGATAAAGTCTCCATTGAAATGAAGTTTCCCATCAAAGTTCCTGAAGTACAGATACCTCCTTTGCTTTTTATTTCTTTTGTGGAGAACGCTTTCAAGCATGGAGTCAGTTACCGGAATGATTCTTTCGTCCGTGTCATCGTGCAGCAAGAGGAGGGAAACCGATTGACTTTCCGCTGTACGAATAGCAATAACGGAAGGGCTGACGAACAACACCACGGCATCGGGCTGGATAATATCCGTAAGCGGCTAAGACTTCTGTTCGGTAATGATTATACGCTTTCTATCACACAGGATAAGAATAAATTTGATGTATTACTTATTATACCTTTATTATAATGAAATGTTTAGCAATTGACGACGAACCGTTGGCATTGGCACAGTTATCGGATTATATATCCCGCGTCCCTTTCCTGTCGTTAGTGAAACCTTGTCAGGATGCGTTTGAGGCAATGAAGGTATTGTCCGACGAAGATGTCGACCTGATATTTGTAGATATCAATATGCCCGATTTGAACGGGCTGGATTTTATCCGTTCTTTGATAAGTCCTCCGCTGGTGATTTTCACTACCGCTTATTCCGAATATGCGGTGGACGGCTTCAAGTTGGATGCGGTGGATTATCTGTTGAAACCATTTGAGTTTCAGGACTTACTGAAGGCGGCGGATAAGGCCCGCAAACAGTTTGAATATAAATTGTTGGAGCAACAGAGTGAACTGGGAAATGCTTCGCAGGTAAAAGGCGATTCGTTGTTTGTGAAAAGCGATTGCAGGGTAGTCCGCATCGATATTAATAATATCCGCTATATAGAAGGTATGAGCGAATACGTCCGTATTTTTGTGGAGGGGGAGAACAAGCCTGTCATCACACTTGCCAGTCTTCAGA
>OGZL01001674.1_pt1 | contig 17152 bp, 9 predicted proteins | sample 1576761 | NCBI WGS metagenome assembly OGZL01 (sample SAMEA3541595, study PRJEB24748) | human gut metagenome | biome: human gut; feature: human-associated habitat; material: faeces | place: China | collected 2012
TTTTACGTGCCCTTCGGGGAATTCGTTCATTTGCACATGCAATACTGTTCATTTGTAAACAGTATTTAAAAACACCTGACATTTCCATTCCTTACACCTGCCGGGAAAGCAACGGTAATTTTTTATTTTTTAAAGGAAGCTCTCTTTCTCAGCTTCGGATCCAGAATTTTCTTACGGATACGCAGATGGTTCGGTGTTACTTCCAGAAGTTCATCGGTATCGATGAAGTCCAGGGCTTCTTCCAGGCTTAAGATCTTAGGCGGTGTCAGTTTCAGAGCATCGTCAGATCCGGAAGCACGGGTGTTGGTCAGATGTTTGCTCTTGCAGACATTCAGCTCGATGTCCTCTGCCTTACCGTTCTGTCCGATGACCATACCGGAGTAAACTTTTTCGCCAGGTCCGATGAACAGGGTACCACGCTCCTGAGCACTGAACAGACCGTAAGTTACGGACTCGCCATCCTCGAATGCGATCAGAGAACCCTGCTTGCGGTACTGGATATCTCCCTTATAAGGTGCATAACCGTCAAACATGGTATTCATGATACCATTACCCTTTGTATCGGTCATAAATTCGCCACGGTAACCGATCAGCCCACGGGAAGGAATACAGAACTCCAGTCTTGTGTAACCGCTGCTGGCAACGCTCATGCCCTGCAGTTCACCCTTTCTCAGAGACAGCTTCTGGATAACGGTACCGGAGAATTCTTCCGGAACATCCACATAAACCAGCTCCATTGGCTCTAATTTCTTGCCGCGTTCATCTGTTTTGTACAGAACTTCTGCTTTGCTTACGGCAAATTCATAACCTTCACGACGCATATTCTCAATCAGTACGGAGAGGTGAAGCTCACCACGGCCGGAAACCTTGAAGGATTCGGTTGTCTCGGTTTCCTCGACACGCAGGCTGACGTCTGTGTTCAATTCCTTGAACAGACGGTCGCGCAGGTGGCGGGAAGTGATAAATTTACCGTCTCTTCCGGCGAGCGGACTGTCGTTTACGATGAAATGCATGGCAATCGTCGGCTCGGAGATCTTCTGGAATGGAATTGCTTCCACGTGATCCGGAGAGCAGAGCGTATCACCGATGTGCAGATCAGCGATACCGGAGATCGCTACGATGGAGCCGATCGTTGCTTCATTTACTTCTACTTTATTCAGACCGTCAAACTCATACAGTTTGCTGATCTTTACTTTTTTCTGTTTGTCCGGATCGTGATGGTTGACAAGAACGCAGTCCTGGTTGACACGGATGGTTCCGTTATCTACTTTACCGACACCGATACGTCCAACGTATTCATTGTAGTCGATGGTACTGATCAGAACCTGAGTTCCGGCAGTTTCATCACCCTGCGGAGCAGGAATATAATTTAAGATCGTCTCGAACAGCGGAACCATGTCTTTTGGCTCGTCATCCAGACTTAAAGTTGCATAACCGCCTTTTGCAGAAGCATAAACAAACGGGCAGTCAAGCTGTTCGTCGGAAGCGTCCAGATCCATAAAAAGTTCCAGGATCTCATCGATGACTTCATCCGGTCTTGCTTCCGGACGGTCGATTTTGTTGATACAGACAATAACAGGCAGATCCAGATCCAGTGCCTTACGCAGAACGAATTTTGTCTGAGGCATGGCACCCTCGAAAGCATCTACCACGAGGATAACGCCGTTTACCATTTTCAGTACACGTTCCACCTCACCGCCGAAGTCGGCATGTCCCGGAGTATCAATGATATTGATTTTTGTGTCCTTGTAAAATACGGCGGTATTTTTGGATAAAATGGTGATACCGCGTTCACGTTCAATATCGTTGCTGTCCATAACACGTTCGGCTACTTCCTGATTTGCTCTGAACACACCGCTCTGCTTGAGCAGCTCATCTACTAATGTAGTCTTGCCGTGGTCAACGTGTGCGATAATGGCAATGTTGCGTACATCTTCTCTAATCATAAATAATACACTCTTCCTTTTGTATATGTTGTTTTTCGTTTTTCGCATCTAAACCACTACAGAGTTTATCACATTTTTCCCAGATTACAAGGGATTTAAAAAAATTTTGAAGAAAAATCGGAAAACAGACATATTGAAACCATCCGCAGAATATATAAAACTATGCGGTGTTGCAGATGAAGACACCGGAAAATACAAAAAGAGCTTCATAGGGAAGGGAGAACTGTTATTTATGGCAGATAAGATTATTGAAAACAATCAGGTAACGATCATAGGAGAGGTTGCATCACCATTTGTATTCAGTCACGAAGTATTCGGGGAAGGTTTTTATATGGCTGACATACTGGTCAAGAGACTGAGCGACTGTTCCGACTGCATTCCGGTTATGATATCGGAACGCCTGATTGACGTAAGCAAAGATTATCGAGGAGAATATGTCCAGATCAACGGTCAGTTCCGTTCATACAACCGGCATGAAGAAAAGAGAAACCGTCTGGTACTTTCTGTATTTGCAAGAGAAGTCAGCTTTGTGGAAGAAGAGACCGATAAAGCAAAGACAAATCAGATTTTTCTGGATGGCTATATATGCAAAGCACCGGTTTACCGGAAAACACCTCTTGGAAGAGAGATTGCAGATATGCTGATCGCAGTGAACCGGCCGTATGGAAAATCGGACTATATCCCATGCATCTGCTGGGGCAGAAATGCCAGATTTGCGGCGGGATTTGAAGTCGGTGGCCATGTACAGATCTGGGGACGTATCCAGAGCCGTGAATATGTGAAAAAATTAGAAGGAGAGGAAGCACAGAAAAGAGTGGCGTATGAAGTGTCCGTCAGTAAATTAGAGTATATCTGAGAAGCAGAGATCTGATATTCTTGCTTTTTTAAAAAAAATGGTGTATAACTGTTCAAAGATATGTGAAACATTCTTGAATTTTTAACGAGGTGCATAATGGATAAAGGTTCTATACATATTTACTGTGGCGAGGGAAAGGGGAAAACCACCGCAGCGATCGGACAGGGGATACAGGAAGCAAGTCAGGGGAGAAGCGTTATCATTATACAGTTCATGAAGGAAAGAAATGCAGAAGCAGTTGGTTTTGTGCAGCGTCTGGAGCCGGAGATTAAACTGTTCCGTTTTCAGAAGGCAGAAGAGGCATTTGAAGATCTTCCGGATGCCGAAAAAGCAGAAGAGATCAAAAATCTCAAAAATGCACTCAATTTTGCAAGAAAAGTACTGGTCACGGAAGAGTGTGATGTGCTGATTCTGGATGAAGTTCTGGGACTTGTGGAAGCAGGGGTGATCGAAGCAGAAGAACTGCGTGCCCTGTTTGAGGCAAAGGGAGAATATACCAGTCTGATCCTGACCGGGATCTATCCGGCGAAAGAAATCTGGCAGTATGCAGACGAAGTGACGGAGATGGTCACAGCATATAAAGCGGACAGTAGCGGACAGTAGTGGAATCTTCTACGCTGAGATAAAAAAGTCAACCCGGCAGTTGACAATATATTTTGACAATGATAAGATTATAAACAAATCAGTGTCTGCACGGAGAAGTACGTGCGTACCGGTTTGAGTATCAAAGGGGGCAAATATCTGTTGACCCCGATATCATGTATAAGTTTGATAGAGGTTGCGTGTTTCAAGAGTAAGTCATCCGATGTATTCAGGTACAGGCGAAGGTGGCCAAAAGGGGAAAACGCCGAAAGCTGGATTGCACCTGAAGCTTGCAGCTTGGGCATGGAGCTAAGAACTCTATGACTGTCATCGAATGACGATGGGGCGCTATCTGAAAGAATACGGTTTTTATCATTTGTTTATTCTTTGGGACAGACCTGATCGCTCGGGTCTGTCCCTTTTATGATACAGAAGCTGTTCTGTTCAAGTCAGATGCACCTGGGATCTGTCATATGGTTCCGGCAGGCTTTACTGACATTTACCCGACAGGATCGCTGTGCACTCTACAGTACAAGTATCAGTTTTATAGCGTTTCAGCCAGTTCAGATTAGGAGGAAAGACTATGGCTATTTTTACAGGAGCAGGTGTGGCAATTGTAACACCGATGCATGAAAACGGAGACGTAAACTACGAAAAATTAAGTGAGATTCTGGAAGAGCAGATCGCAGGCGGCACAGATGCCATCATTATCTGCGGAACCACCGGAGAATCATCCACACTGACACATGAGGAACATCTGGATGTGATCCGCTATACCGTTGAAAAAGTGGCAAAGAGAATCCCGGTTATCGCCGGAACCGGTTCTAATTGTACAGCAACTGCCATCTACCTTTCCCAGGAGGCAGAGAAGGCAGGAGCAGATGCCCTTCTTCTGGTAACACCGTATTATAATAAAGCAACACAGAACGGACTGATTGCACACTATACAGCAATCGCAGAGTCTGTAAAACTGCCGATCGTTCTCTATAACGTACCGAGCAGAACCGGCTGCAACATCCAGCCGCAGACAGCCGTATATCTTGCAAAAAATGTAGAAAATATTGTGGCGATCAAAGAAGCAAGCGGAGATATTTCACAGGTTGCAACTCTGATGCAGATGGCAGACGGATGCATTGATCTGTATTCCGGAAACGATGACCAGATTGTGCCGATGATGTCCCTTGGAGCAAAAGGTGTGATCTCTGTACTTTCCAATGTAGCACCAAAAGAAACACATGACATTGTTGCTCTTTATAATGAAGGAAAAGTAAAAGAAAGCTGTGATCTGCAGCTGAAGGCACTGCCTTTGATCCATGCACTGTTCAGCGAAGTAAATCCGATCCCGGTCAAAAAAGCTCTCAATCTGATGGGAAAAGAGGTCGGAACGCTTCGCGGACCGCTCTCCGAGATGGAAGAGGAACATGCAGCAAAACTGGCAGAAGAGATGAAAAAGTTCGGCATCAAACTGGCAGAATAATGGATAATGCCAGAGTTACTATGTAACGGAGCAATTCGTAGGCATTATTCTTACATGAATGTAAAGCGAGGAAAAAGCAATGGTAAAAATTATTATGCACGGCTGCTGCGGACACATGGGTCAGGTGATCTCACAGATCGTAAAAGAGGATGCAGATGCACAGATCGTAGCAGGCATTGATCCGTTTGATAACGGAAAAATGGAATACCCGGTATACAAAAGCCTGGAGGACTGCAAAGAAGAAGCAGATGTTGTAATCGATTTCGCATCTGCAAAAGCAGAGGACGCACTGCTTGATTACTGCGGAGCACACAAACTTCCGGTTGTAGTCTGCACAACAGGACTTTCAGAAGAACAGCTTCAGAAAGTGGCAGAGACAGCAAAAAAGACTGCTGTCCTGAAATCTGCAAATATGTCACTTGGTATCAACACCCTGCTGAACCTGTTAAAGAGTGCTGCAAAAGTACTGGCAGAAGCAGGATTTGATATGGAAATCGTAGAAAAGCATCACAAACACAAACTGGATGCACCGAGCGGCACGGCTCTGGCACTGGCAGACAGTATGAATGAGGCACTGGGGAATGCCTATCATTATACTTACGACAGAAGCGACCGAAGAGAAGAGCGTGATCCGAAAGAGATCGGTATTTCCGCAGTTCGCGGCGGTAATATCGTAGGTGAGCATGAAGTGATCTTTGCCGGAACAGACGAAGTGATCGAGTTTAAGCATACTGCATATTCCAAGGCGGTTTTCGGAAAAGGTGCCGTACAGGCAGCCAAATTCCTGGCAGGCAGAGAGCCTGGACTGTATGATATGCAGGATGTGATCGCAGCGAACGCATAAAGAAACAGAAAACCAGAATGTCGTTTTATCATCTTTTGGATGGTGAAACGACATTTTTCGCAAAAGCTTAAGGGGATAAAACAATCGTAAAAAGAATGGAGGAAATTTTATGTACAGACGATTTCTGACGGCAGGAGCAGCCGCAATGCTTGCAACCGCACTTTTGTTATCCGGATGCAGCAAAAAAACGCAGACCGATACCGCAAAACAGACCGAGACGCAAACGGTAACAGAGAGCAGCACGGAAAGTGAAAGTTCCTCTGAAACGGCAAAAGAGACACAGGCGAAGAGCAGCACAAAAGAAACAGCCAAAAAGAAAGCAGAAAGTGAGACTGCAAAAGAGAAAGAAAGTACATCAGAAAAAAACAGGGAAACACAGATTGACAAGGAAAGTGCCGCATCGGAAAAAGAGACAAAGCAGAGCACCGGAAGCAGCGAAACAGTGAACTCTTCGGAGGTACATACCGTGATCGGGACGCTGGAAGAGCTGAGCATGGATCAGGTAGTGTTGCTTTCCGATAATGGAAATGAGCTTGCGTTTTCCACGGATGATGTAAAAATCGATCTGCCGTCCGGTATCCGGATCGGCAATCTGGTTTCTGTAGATTACACCGGAAAGATCACGCAGAAAGGTAGCGAAAAGGCAACTGCTGTGCGTATTGCGGGATCGGCTGATGTTTTTAAGAGCGATGCAGAAACAGAAACAAAGGCGGATGCATCAAAGAAGCAGACGGTAAAAGGAACACTGGAAAAGATTTCCATGACCGGCATGACGATTAAAACTTCTGACGGAAAGGAACTGAAGTTCCGGATTGTAGAGGTTCCGCTGTATTTAGAAAAAGGTCTTACAAAAGGAATGTCTGTGAAGATCACTTATCGCGGAGAACTGCAAAGCGAGGACTCCGGTCAGGAAAGTGTGGAAGTGGTCAGGATACAGAATGCAGACTGAGGAAAATCGCTGGAAGAAGTGCAGAAAACATGCATTCATGCCGGAATCTGAGAATGCAGATATGAAATCTGAGTTATAAAAACTTTAGAATTGTTTAGAGTTAAACTATTTTTATGTACAGTCAAGTATGCTATGATAATGCAAAGATATCAGGATTATGTGAGTGCAGAGCATGGAATGATCCGCAGAGTATCAAAGTTAATGGCTTTTGACATCAATATCATGCCAGAGGAGGAATTAGGATGGGCGTACAGATTGTATATACAAGCCGCACCGGCAATACGGAGAAACTGGCAGAAGCAGTTTTTGCGGCAGTGCCGGTAAAAGAAAAAAATGTAAAACGAATCGAGGAGAGAACAGAACGGGATGACGGAGAGATGTATCTGGTTGGGTTCTGGACGGATCGCGGGACAGCAAGTTCGGAGATTCTGGATCTGCTTGGAAACCTCCACGGGAAAAAGGTTGCACTGTTTGGAACCTGCGGCATGGGGAATGTGCCGGAATATTATGACCGGATTTTAAACGGAGTTGCAGCATTTATCCCGGAGGACTGTGAATATCTGGGCGGATTTTTATGTCAGGGCAAGATGCCGATCCAGGTTCGCAAACGCTATGAGGCGATGCAGAACACTTCCAATACACAGCAGGTGGAGATGCTGCTTCACAACTTTGACGAGGCACTTCTTCATCCGGACCGTCAGGATCTGAAAGCGGTGGCAGATTTTGTGAAAGGACTGTTCTGAAAAAAAGATGGGAAAATCAAGAGAAGTAAAGACAAATGCCATGCGTATCCTTGAGAGGAACAAGATTCCGTATAAAGAGTATACGTATGAGTGTGATGAATTTGTGGATGCCCTGAAAGTGGCAGACACACTCGGACAGCCATATGAGCTGCTTTATAAGACACTGGTCACGATTGGAAACAGCAGAAATTATTTTGTGTTTGTGATACCGATCGCCGAGGAGCTGGATATGAAAAAGGCAGCCAAATCAGTCGGCGAAAAATCCGTTTCCATGATCCATGTCAAAGATATCAATCAGGTCACCGGTTATATCCGCGGAGGCTGTACGGCAATCGGCATGAAAAAGCAGTATGTGACGAGAATTGATGAAAGTGCACAGAAACTGGAGAAGATGATCGTCAGCGGAGGTCGCCTCGGCGTACAGATCGAGCTGAAACCGGAAGATCTGAAAAAGGCAAGCAAGGGAGAGTTTGCCGATATTATTTTCAAACAGCCGGAATAAGTACGGACAATCAGCAGGGATTTCATTCCCATCGGATACCGCTTCCGGCGGATTGCAGAGTTAAACAACATCTGAGGTAAGAGGCAGATGAAAGAGAGGGAGAAGAAAATGGAAAAGAAAAAAAAGAAATGGCTTTCGCTGTTTCTTGCCGTGATCCTGGCATTTACCGGTCTGCCGGTATCACTGATGGCAGCAGGAAATGCAAAAAGCCAGACACAGGAAACGACGAAGATCCTGCCGAGCCAGACATCGGGAGAGATCAACTGTTTTTCCTACGAATCATTCAGCGGAAAGAGCTGGACGTACAATGATGACGAGGCATATATAGACCTCGGATCATCGAATGAGAAGGCAGAAGAATGCTTTTACAGGGTAACGTTTAAGGGAAATGCCATCGAAGTTTTTGCAAACAAGAGTCACAACCACGGAAAAGTGAAATACCGTGTGGATGACGGAGCAGAGACACTGGTGGATCTTTATGAGAGCAGCCGTACCACGCCGCAGTCTGTATATAAAGCAGAAAACCTTACGGAAGGTGAACATACGCTCTATGCAGTTACGCAGAAGGAACGCAGTGGCAGTGCGGTAGTCAATCAGGTGGCTTATGTACAGGTCACACACAGCCCGTACATTGCAAAAGATTTTAAACTGGAAGATCAGGGGATTTCCTTAAGTGTCGGACAGAGTTATGCAATCTCTTACAGCTATACACCGTCTTATGCGACACTGAACGATATGTCCTATACAACTTCTGATGAAAATATTGCTTCTGTCAGTGCACAGGGAACGGTTACTGCAAAAAAAAGCGGAACGGCAGTGATCACGGCATCCAGCCAGAAGGCAGGGATTTCCAGAACAATGGAAGTGGAAGTGCGAGAGCAGGGAAATACGCTTGGCGGCACCGTCACTGATCATAACACGCAGTACACCCAGAAACGTTTCGCGGAAGTTTCGGTAAAGAAAAACCGCAGCGAGACGCTGACTGCCTGGAAGAATGACCGTGCAGTCAGTGAACTGGTCTTAAGTGCGATCGGCGGTGATTTCACAAATGTGACAGTTCAGGCATCTGACCTGACGGACGGCAAAAAGAAGATCGCAGCCGAAAATGTGACGGCAACGTTTATTCGTTCTACAAAAGCTTATGTTTATGGATATATCTATGGAAATGATGTTCCGGCGGCAACAGAAGAGAACCGTGCGGAAGCATCGGATATTCTCTGGCAGAGTACGCCGATCGACATAAAAGCAGATACACTCCAGCCAGTCTGGGTTGAGTTTGCGATTCCAAAGACAGCAAAATCCGGCACTTACAAAACACAGCTGACCGTAACAGCAGATCAGCTTACACAGCCACTGGTGTTTGAGTATGAAGTGCGTGTGCAGAATGCAGAACTTCCGGACAACTACAGAGATACCTTTGATATTGAACTGTGGCAGTATCCGTATACGAGTGCAGAATATTATAACGTAGAGCCGTTTTCCGATGAGCATCTGGAGATCATGAAGTCCTCCATGGAGCTCTATAAAAAAGCAGGCGGACATGCAATCACTGCTTCTGTCATCGAAGATGCCTGGGACGGACAGACGTACAGTGCAAATGATGTGCATTATCCATCTATGATCAAATGGATAAAGAACGGAGATAGCTTTACGTATGATTATACCGATTTTGATAAGTGGGTAAGCTTCAACAAGTCTCTGGGCATTGGGGATAAAATCGTGCTTTACAGCGTGGCACCGTGGCACAATTCATTCACTTACTGGGAGAACGGCAAGCTGGTAAAAGAAGGATTTTCTGTGGGAAGCACACGTTATACCACACTCTGGACGGATTTCCTTACCAATCTTACCGCACATCTGACCGAAAAAGGCTGGTTTGATGACAGTTACATCGGCATTGATGAGCGTGGATTTTCAGGCACCGCCTTTGATCTGATCGAATCTGTGAAAAACAAGGACGGCAAATGTTTAAAGACAGCCGGAGCGATGGACAGCTTTGTGGAAAAGAAAGAGCTTGCCATGCGAGTGACAGATCTGAACGTCGGAGATACGGCGGCAGCCGCACATCCGGCAGATTTTGAACAGCTGGTAAACGACCGGGAAGCAAAAGGACTTCGCACTACTTTATATTCCTGTACCGGCCACAGACCGGGCAACTTCTCCTTAAGTGCACCGGTGGAAAGTTACTGGTCGATCGTAAATGCAGGCAAATCCGGCACGGCGGGATTTCTTCGCTGGGCGTATGATGCCTGGGTGGAAGATCCGCTTGATGATACCACACACAGCAAATTTGAGCCGGGTGACTGTTTCCTGATCTATCCGGACGAAAAAACAGCACAGAATCCGATCAGCAGAAGCTCGGTAAGACTGGAGCGTATGGCAGAGGGCGTGCGTGATGTCAACAAGCTTGCTGTGATCAAAAAAGAAGCACCACAGCTGGCAGATCAGATTCAAAAACTTTATGCAGGTATTTTAACAACTGCACAGGGCGGACATCCGGCCTTTTTGACCGATGCACAGATTGCGACGCTGTCTGCTGAGATGGATACATTCCAGGCAGGCATCGCCAGTCTGACAGATCAGTATATCAAGCTGACGGGAAGAACGGAAGAGAGCGAAACGGAGGCAGAGAGCGAAACAAAGAAGGAGACCGAAAGCGAAACAAAACCGATAGAATCCGAAACAGCCGCAACAGAAAAACCAGATCCGAAGCCGCAGCCGGATACAAAAGAGAGCGAGACAAAACAGCAGGTACCATCCACAGAGACACCGGCAAAAGCAAAACCGGCGAAGGTAAAAGGTCTTTCCGTCAAGGCAGTTTCGAAAGGGAAACTGGTTCTGAAATGGAAAAAAGTCAAAAACGCAGACGGCTATGTAGTTTATCGTGCCGATAAGAAAAAAGGCAAGTATAAGAAAGTTAAAGTCTTAAACGGAGCCAAAAAGATAAGCTTCACCAATAAAAAACTGAAAAAGAAGAAGACGTACTACTATAAAGTATGTGCTTACCACAAAGTGGGTAAAAAGAAAGTATATGGCAGCTGTTCTGCAGTGAAGAGCAGGAAAGTAAAATAAACGAATACAAAAAAAGCAGGAATTATGTTTAGTGAATCATGATATGCTCCCTTCTGGGCAGACAAGTGAAATAATAAAAAACTTGTCACTCAGGAGGGAGCATATTTTATCTTGGTCGGAGAAAACTTCTGCTTCTATAAGCAGCGAGCAACAAAGTTGTCTCAGTGAGAGTACAATCTCCGTCCGGAACGGAGTGTAGAAAGCACAGCGATTCTGTCAGGTGAATGGACGTAAATAAAATACAAATGTTTACTGTAAAAAACACATAAAGTGAGCGAAATTGAAAAAAATGACGGAATTTGCACAAGATGCTGAAAAAAGGAAAAACGTTACATTTAGGATCAAATGTAACGTTGTATGTACAAAAAAGATATGCTATTATATAGCTAAATTTCAAAATAACCGTAAAAATGCACAAAAAACAGAGAAAAAAAGTGTGTAAAATAAATGAAAAATCAAAAATCACTTGACTTCAAGTGCACTTGAAGTGATATAATAATGATGAAGGTAAACATTTTACTATATGTAAAACTGTCAAACTCATTCAAAAGGAGGAGAAAGGATATGAGACAAAAAAAACTGTTATCTGTTTTACTTGCAGGAGCGATGGTCGTAAGCGGTGGCAGCATTTCCGGTCTGGAGGGGATTATACCGGAAGTTGCAGCGGCAGCATCTTCTACAGAATGGAACGGGCAGCCGGGGGTATTCCAGGTGAACCGCGAGGCGGCAAGAGCGACTTTTTACAGCTTTGACACCGCAGAAAAGGCAAAAGCGAAAGACCAGACGAAATCTTCATTCTACAAGCTTTTAAATGGAGATGACTGGAAATTCAGCTGGGCAGTGAAACCGTCAGACCGTATCGGTGTAAAAGATGCTAACTTTAACCAGAAAGATTACGATGACAGCAGCTGGGATGACATTACCGTTCCGAAGAGCTGGCAGACCTATGTAAAAGAAGATGGTTCCTGGAAATACGATCCGGTGATCTATTCCAACCAGAACTATCCGTGGATGAATGCGGAGGGCAAAAATTACAGCCAGTATAAGGTAGGAGATGCTCCGACAGAATGCAATCCGGTTGGAACTTATCGAAAAACCTTTACGATCGATTCATCCTGGAAAGATCGCAACGTCTTTATTAACTTTGAAGGTGTTGGTTCTGCCATGTATCTGTGGGTAAACGGCAAATACATCGGATATGCAGAAGACAGTTTTACAAGAGATGAATTTAATATTACCGATGCACTTGATTTTTCAGAAGGAAACAAGAACGTGATTACCGTAGAGGTTTATCGCTGGTCTGATGGAAGTTACATCGAAAACCAGGATATGGTAAGACTTTCCGGTATCTTCCGTGATGTATACCTGACATCCAAAGATGACGTGGAAATCCGTGATTATACGGTAGTTACCGATCTGGATGAAACTTATACCGACGCAGATCTGAATATTGATGTAGATGTGAGAAATCTTTCTGCAGAGGATGTGAACGGATGGAGTGTAGAAGGAAACCTTTATGACAGTGATGGCAAACGGGTGACAACCACACCGCTTACCGGAACGGTTACTTCCTTTGACAGCGAGACAAAAGAAGCAAAAGTAAACCTGACACAGCACATCATCGATCCGGAAAAATGGAGTGCAGAGAAACCGAACCTCTACAACCTGGTTTTGGAACTGAAAAAAGACGGTGTGACAAAAGAAGCGACACAGACTGATGTCGGCTTCCGTGAAGTGGAGATCACCGATGCAAATACAGATAATGCAAGACTTCGAGTAAACGGTCAGGTCATCACGATTGCCGGTGTGAACCGTCATGAGAATGATCCACAGGATGGATGGTATCTGACAGAAGAAGATATGAGAAAAGATATTGAGCTGATGAAATCGCTGAATATCAATGCGGTCCGTACTTCTCATTATCCAAATGATCCGACTTTCTACAAACTCTGTGATGAGTATGGGATTTATGTCATGGACGAGGCAAACGTAGAGTCTCACAACGGACGAAGCCAGTATAAAGTTCCGGGAAGTCTGCCAGGCTATGTGGAGGCAGCAGAAGACCGTGCCATCAATATGCTGGAGCGTGATAAAAACTATCCATGTGTTATCATGTGGTCACCGGGAAATGAGACCGGAACCGGTGATTCCCTTCAGGCAGAGATTGATTATTTCCAGAATAACGATGATACCAGAGTTGTTCATTATCAGGGATGGAATGACAATGCCGGTGTGGATGTATGGTCCAATATGTACCCGAATGTTGGAAAACAGGTAAAAAACCAGAAAAAACCGTACCTGATGTGTGAATACCTGCATGCAATGGGAAACAGCTGTGGCGGTATGAAAGAGTATTGGGAAGAAATTCGTGCAAATGGCATCCTGCAGGGTGGATTTATCTGGGATTTCGTAGATCAGAGTTACAATACACCGCTTCTTGATTCTGACGGAACATGGGACGGAAAGAGCACTTACTGGGGCTATGACGGAGACTGGAATCACGGAACTTATACCGATGCAGACGGAAATACGAAGGACTATTCTTCCTGGAAGTCTGGAAACACCGATTTCTGCGTCAATGGTATTGTATCTCCGGATCGTACACTCCAGCCGGAAGCTTATGAAGTAAAACGTATTTATCAGGCACTTCAGATGCAGCTCAAAGATCTGGATTCCAGGACCGTTACGATCAGCAACGAATGGATCGCTACCAATGCAAACGAATATACCATGAAATGGGAAGTGGTAAAGAACGGAACCGCAGTGGAAAACGGAACCATGGATGTGGATATTCCGGCAGGAAGCAGCAAAGAGGTTGTCATTCCATTTACCACACCGACGGATGCAGCAGCAGGTGATGAATATTTCCTGAATATATCTTTTGTAACAAAGAGTGACGATCAGTTCACCTGGGCCAAGAAAGATTTTGCAGTGGCAGAAGCACAGTTTGAACTGGATTTCGCAGGAACGGATGCAGCAGTGGAGGCAGTGGATACCTCCAAACTGGAAGATATCAAGACATTTGAAGAAACCGATGGTGAGGTAAAAGTAGCAGGTGACAACTGGACCGTTTCCTTTGACAAGAAAACCGGTGAGATGACTTCTTACCAGTCAAACGGAAAAGAAATGATTGCAGAAGGCATTGAGCCGAACTACTGGAGAGCTTCTACCGATAATGATAAGAAGGAATCCGTGGATGCAAAATGGAAAACAGCAAACGAGAATGTTCAGATCGATGAAGTGAGCGTTGCAAAAGAAGACAAAGTAGTCTATGTTTCTGTAGCACGTACACTGAAAAACTGTGCGGATTCCAAAGACCGTCTTACCTATGCAGTCTATGCAAACGGTGAAATTGTTGTAAAAGCAACAATGGCTCCGAACTCCAACATGAGCAACCTTCAGAGAGTCGGTACACGTCTCCAGCTGGCAGCCGGACTGGACAACCTGACCTGGTATGGCCGCGGCGAATCGGACAGCTACAGTGACAGAAAGACCGGATACGATGTCGGTGTGTGGAGCAGCACCGTAGATGAACAGTTTACCAATTATGTTTACGCTCAGGAAACCGGCAACAAGACCGACGTCAGATGGATGGCAGTGACCGATGCAGACGGTGACGGACTGCTGGTTGATGCACAGGATCACCTGCTGGAGATGAGTGCACTGAACTGCACACAGGAAGCACTGGAAGCAGCCGGACATCCATACCAGATCGAACGCACAGATAATACGGTTCTGACGATTGACTATGCACAGATGGGTCTTGGAACTGCAAGCTGCGGACAGGCAACTCTGTCTCAGTATCTGCTCGGAACAGGTAAGACATACAGCTATACTTACCGCCTCAAACCGATCAGCAAATCCACAAGCGAAGAACTGATGACAGAGAGCAAAAAGAATTATGCAGATGAAACAGCACTGCTGAACGGCATCAAGATCGGTGACCAGGAACTGGATGGATTTGATAATGACATCACATCTTACAGTGTAAACGTTTCTTCCCTGTCCGGAACAGTTCCGGAGATCACAGTGGAAGCAATATCGGAAGATGTAAAAGTTGAGGTCACAAAACCGGAAAGTCTTCCGGGCACAGCAACCGTAAAAGCAACCGCAAAGAGCGGATTTAGCAGAACTTACACGATCGAGATCAAGAATGATACTTCCATTCAGCTCTCAGATCTTGGATACGATACTGCAAGAAGTACATCCGGATACAACGGAATCCATGTAAACGAGGACAATGCAGGTACAGAACTTGACCTCTATGTGGAAGGCAAACGTACAAAATTTGAAAAAGGATTTGGTGTCAATGCCGATTCCGCACTGTATTTCGATGTTTCCAAACTGAATGCAACACGCCTTCAGGGTTATGTCGGAATCGATGCTCATAAAGCAAAAACACAGGATGGAGCGTATCCGATCATCAAACTGGACGGCAAAGAAGTATGGAAAGGCGAGCTGATGAAACATGGTCAGAACGCACAGTACTTCGACATCGAGATCCCGGCAGGAACAAAGGAAATCTGCCTGTATGCAGACAAAAATGTCAAAGACGGACACGATATGGTGAGCTGGTGCGATACCAAGGTTCAGTTAAGCACAGAAGAACTGACGACAGCATCCCTGACCTTAAAAGAAGATGCAGCAGTCAGAATGGATCGTTCTGCAAATATTCTTTATAATGTTCCGGCAGGCATGACAAAAGCACAGCTCTTTGCAATGTTTGAGCTTGGCGAGGGTGAAACCTTATCAATGGAAGATCCGTATAACGCATCCTTTGACGAGGACGGAGCACCGGTAGCAACCGGATATCTTGTAAAACTTCGCAAAGACGGAACGGTAGCAGACACCGTAACCATGGCAGTAAACGGAGATGTGGACGGAAGTGCAAACGGAACACTGGACATCGCTGATATCAATATGCTTCGGGAAGTGCTGGCTGGCAATGCAGTATTTGATGCAGTCAATACTTATGCGGCAGATGTAAACGGTGACGGAAAAACAGATCTTTTCGATCTGGCAGATCTGAAAGTGCTGGCTGGTATTGGGGCTGATATTGACGGTGCAAAAGAAGCAGCAACCGTAAAATTAACGGCAAAAGATAACACAGCACAGGAAAAAGGAACTGTAGAAGTGACAGGAAGCATTTCCCAGACATCCCAGAGCAGCAGCTCCGCAATGACGGCAGGAAGCTTCACACTCAAATATGATACAGCAACTTATAAATTTAACAGCATCGCACTGGCAGACGGTGTGGAAGGAAATATTTCCGTAAAAGAAACAGAAGACGGTGTGCAGGTAGTTTATGATCTGACAAAAGCAGTTGCAGTACAGGCAGATCTGTTCAAAGCAAGCTTCAGCCTGAATGAAAATGCAGAAAAGAAAGAGACAAGTTTCTCCATTGAAAATCTGACGATTGCCGGAAAAGATGCACAGATCGATGCTTCCGCAGAAGAAGTAAAAGTAACACCGGCAGGCGGAAAAGATACAACACCGGTTACCGGGCAGAAATATGTATACTTAACCGCAAAAGTAGACGAAGCAAACGGAGTATACGGAACCGATACCGAAGAATCTGATAAATATGGTCTGTTATATATGGATGTGGCAAATTCTGTATCCGGATGGGGCGGCTTCCATGTCAACGAATACGATGGCGGAGAGAGCACAAACAAAGGCGAGCTGAGCATGAATGTTGACGGTGTACGCAAAGTCTTTGCACAGGGATTAAGTGCAAATACCGATGCAACCCTGACCTTTGATTTAAGCGGCATCAAAGCAGAACGCTTTGAAGGTTATGTGGGTATTGACTATACAAAATCTACCAAGACAAACCGTGACGGTGCAAACTTTATCTTCTATAAAGACAGCATCAGCGAAGAGAATAAACTGGCAGAGAGCGGTGTGATCCTTCAACCGGACAATGCAAAACTTATGAATGTTGACCTGACAGGTGCAGAAAAACTGATCATCTACATTGATAAAGTCGGTGGAAAGAACGATGACTGCGTGGATATCGCAGATGCAAAAGTTTATGTAAAAGAAGACGATAATACACCGGATCAGCCATCCAAAGACGAACTGGAAAAGATCAAAAACCAGGCAGTCGCAGCAAAGAACGATGCTGAGACCGCAGCAAAAGCCGCAGAAGCAGCAAAAGCAGATGCCGAAGCAGCCAAGG
>OGZL01001676.1_pt1 | contig 17139 bp, 9 predicted proteins | sample 1576761 | NCBI WGS metagenome assembly OGZL01 (sample SAMEA3541595, study PRJEB24748) | human gut metagenome | biome: human gut; feature: human-associated habitat; material: faeces | place: China | collected 2012
AATTAAAGAAGGAATGGTTATAAGAATGTTGGAATCCGAATTAGTCGAGCAAATAGAAAACTATTTAAATAAATATCAAATAAGATATGCAAAAGAGGTGCGTATGGGAATTGGTGTTCCCGATGTTTCAATAAATATTGGTGCTTCAAAATCAATGCCAGTAATAACCGATTTTTATCTATTGTCAATTGTTGAATATCTAAACAGCAAAAGTAGTGCCACAGTAGGTGAGATCTCAGATTGCTTTGGTTTTGATAAATCTAAAACTACTAACTATATCAATCAATTACAAAGCGAAAAAGTTGTAATTCAAAATGGAGATAGAATTCGCATAAAAAGAAAGGTTTTAGGCTTAAATTTAGGAAAGACGATTTCCATTGAGGCAAAGCTAAAAGATTGGAAAAGTGGAATTTTACAAGCAGAAAGATACTTGATGTTTTCAGACTATTCATATTTGGCTTTACCCAAAGATAAAATTAAAAATGTGAATATTGAGCATCTGAATAAGTCTGGTATAGGTTTGTTATCAGTAGATATGTTTGGTATTGAAGAAATTATTAAGCCATCCATGTCCACAGAATGTGAATATAAACAAAAGTATATGCTTACTTCATCAATAATTAAACGGTATCCACATACTATAAAGAGGAGAAAGGATAATGTTTTTTCAAAATTATAATTATAATTTTGAAAAAACTAAGTTGTTTTGAGATAGTTCAGCTTTGATATTTCGCACCATTTCCGAAACCAGCGACCTACAGAAGCATCGGAAATGTTCCAAATAGATAAATTAACTAATAAGTCTCATTTAACGGCTTTTAACATGCCCCTTAAAACAAAAGACAAACTCTTAGGTTATGGAGAATATAGCATAGTCATAATTTCTAAGAATTCATAAGTTGCGCAATATTACTTTTGATTAGCAACTTAATGGAGTGATTTGTATTTAGATATATTTAACGTATATCCTAAAGAAATTGAAATAAAAAAGGTTAATTAAAATTGCACTGATGATTACATTTAATGTGCATTCCTCTACACTCGCCAGAGCGCATGACTGTTAATCATGATGTCACTGGTTCGAGCCCAGTTGGGGGAGCCACAACAGAGTAGTCTTTTGACTACTCTGTTTTCTTTTTTTGGCTCAATTTCAATAGTTGGGGCAACCCGAAAAACAGAATATATGATAATCACAAGCGACAGAAATTATGCTGTCGCTTGTTTTGTTTTAGAATTAATATGTTTATGAACGTACGCCTGACTATAAATCTTAAAATATCACCGCGGGCATGATGCCAAACTTTTTAATCTATCATTTATTACATTGACATTTTCAACCATACAATAGACAATAATACATATATATGTTATGATAATCATATAACTAATTTTAAATGAGGAATACATAATGGTAAAACGTTCATATTATTCAAATGACATTCAAAGTTTCCTAAATCAAGATAATTACAGTATATTTGGCGAAATAACAACGAATGACCAGTTTTCTGCTGAGGACTTACAAAAGAATACTTGGAATAGAGAAATTGAAATTTTGAAGCGAGAGTTATCTCAGTTTTTAGATGGATATATTATATTTGAATATACTATTCCACGAATAGGTAATCGAATTGATAATATTGTTATTTATAAAGGAATAATTTTTCTGTTAGAATTTAAAGTTGGTGAAAAGAAATACCCTTCATATGCTATTGAACAAGTAACTGACTATGCTTTTGATTTGAGTTGTTTTCACAAAGAAAGTCATAACAGACTTTTAGTTCCAATTTTAATTTCTACTAAGGCTCACAGCGTAAAACAAGAAATTCGGATTTCAAAAGATAATGTTTTAGAAACGATTTGTTGCAACGAATACGAAATTGCCAAATACATAACAGAAGTTTCTTTAAAATTTATTCAGGATGAAATAATACCTGATGATTGGATTAACTCACTTTATATGCCAACACCGACGATTATAGAGGCTGCACAGGCCTTGTATCTCGGTCACAATGTTGAAGATATTTCGAGAAATGATGCAAGTGCGAAAAATCTTAATCAAACTACTAAAGCGATCAATAAAATTATAGATTATAGCAAAGCTAATAACAGAAAATCAATTTGTTTTATTACAGGTGTTCCAGGTGCAGGAAAAACTCTTGCAGGTCTTAATATAGCTGTCGAAAGGCAGAAAATAGCTGAAGATGAGCATGCTGTATTTCTCTCGGGCAATGGACCGCTTGTTGATGTTTTACAAGAAGCACTTGCTCGTGATGATGCAAAGAGAAATAATATTTCAAGAAAAGAAGCCTCAAGAAAAGTAAAAGAATTTATACAAATTATTCATCATTTTAGGGATGATGCAATATCTGTTGATACTCCTCCTGTTGAAAAAGTTGCAATTTTCGATGAAGCTCAACGAGCTTGGGACGAACAAAATTTGACTGATTTTATGAAAAAGAAGAAACATCTTGAAGATTTTAATATGTCAGAACCTGAATTTCTGATTAGTATATTAAACCGTCACAATGACTGGGCAACAATAATATGTTTAATCGGTGGTGGTCAAGAAATCAATAAGGGTGAATCGGCCGGTATTTATGGATGGTTTGATTCATTGAGAAATAATTATTCAAACTGGGACATTTATGTTTCAGATAAAATCACTGATGACGAATATTCCAAAGGGCATAATTTTGCCGAAATGACGAAAAATATGAATGTAAACATAATTGAAGATTTGCACTTAGCTGTTTCGTTACGTTCATTCAGAAGTGAAAATGTTTCAAATTTTGTAAAGGCTCTTCTTGATGTGGATATTGATACTGCTAAAAGATTGTATGAGCAGTTTAACAATGATTATCCTGTCTTTGTGACTCGAAATCTACACAAAGCAAAACTATGGGTTAGAAGTCAGGCAAAAGGATCGCAAAGATATGGGCTTACTGCAAGCTCCGGTGCCAAAAGACTCAGAAAATACGGAATATGGGTTCAAAATAAAATTGAAGCCACGAATTGGTTTTTAAACGGTAAAAACGATGTTCGTTCATCATTTCATTTAGAAGAAACCGCAACGGAATTTGACATTCAAGGTCTTGAACTTGATTGGACAATTGTTTGTTGGGATGCAGATTTAAGATTTGAAAACGGTGATTTCAAACATCTGAAATTTGTTGGCACAAAATGGCAAAATATAAAATCTGCAGATAATATCCTTTATTTAAAAAATGCTTATAGAGTCCTCCTGACGAGGGCAAGACAGGGATTTGTTATTTTTGTCCCGACAGGTGATGAAACTGACATGACCGCAAAACCAGAATATTATGACGGAATTTACCGGTATTTGAAAAGTGTAGGAATCAAAGAATTGGAATAACATTATCGTTCAGAAGCTGAATTTGAAGAAAATAAAATAAGATACTCACGAAAAAGGAATGTTTAGGCGCTACTTTTATAAAAACTTGCTTTGCTATTAAACTCTAAAACCTTGCCTGTATTTCTAATAGCACTATTTGCCGCCGCATCAACCTTTTGTTTCTTATTTTCCACCCCGCTTTTTGAGCAGTACTTTTGCCAAAACCATAAGCCTGTTGACGAGAGCGGTCGGGAAGTAATCCTGTTTTTTTACAAAAGCTATTCAGTTTTGACTCCTGCCGTTTCAACTTGCTTGAATAGTGGCTGAAAATTTTTTCTAATTATTGTAATAGTTCTTCGTCAGAGAGGTTATTAAGAGCCTCATCACAAGCGGCAAGTGTTCTTTTGGTTGCCCTGATTTTGCGTTCAAAAGCTCTTTAGAGCTTTTCTGTAAAATATCTGTAGAGCATATTTTGTCCTCCGTTTCAGGTTTTTAAGCAATTCCTTTTAACGGATTTTGGCAAAATATGCTCTACTTTTTTTACTTTTTATTTGCAGCTCTTTTTCTGCCCTAACTTTTATTATAGAGCAATATTTGAAATCGAAGGGCTTTGATGAGGGTTAGGGTTACGCTCCGCAAGCAATTGGCGAGGTAGAAATCTTTTGATTTTAAAAATGTATAATACGACATACTGATAGTAGTATGTTATACTATGCAAAATATATAGAGAGTATACCGAAATTGTATAACTGAATAAAATATACTAAAAATAAGGACAAAATAACTTAAAAATATTGGAAATAACTACAGTATGTGCTAAAATTAGACAAAAGAAAAGGATTCGGAAAACCGAATCCTCAAATCACACACTGTGATGGTTGCCTAAGCAACGGATAGAATGAATTTTTATTTGAACTCATAGTGTAAATCCAATAAGGTAATTAGATTATCTTAATAATATTACAAAATAAATACTTTGTCAATAGAAAAGGAGGAAATTTATGAAGAATTTTAATGACGATTATTATGCAGGATTTGATATAGGAACGGATTCGGTCGGACATGCAGTAGCCGATACAGATTACAATCTCTGTAAATTTAAAGGCAATGCTATGTGGGGTGTTGATCTCTTTGAGGAGAGTAATTCAGCTGCCGAGAGAAGAACTCTTAGATCGGCACGAAGAAGAGGTTTGAGAAAAAGAAACCGTATTGAATGGCTGCAAATGCTTTTTGATGAGGAAATTTCTAAAGTTGATAATGCTTTTTATCAGAGATTAAAAGAAAGTTGTCTGTATCTTGATGACAAATCATCAAATGTTCCGTATGCGGTTTTTGCAGACGGTAATTACACCGATAAAGAATTTCATACAGACTACCCTACAATATATCATCTTAGGAAAGAATTGATTAAGAGCTCACAACCACACGATATAAGACTTGTATATCTTGCGTTACATCATATTATAAAACACAGGGGACATTTCTTGTTTGATAATATGGGGTCTGATTTTGAAAGTGAATCCTCGTTTGAAACTCTTTTTGACGATTTAAAACTTTACTTAAAAGAAGAATATGAAATTGAATTTGAGTGCAATGATTCGTTAAGATTTTCAGAAATATTAAAGGACAAAACATTGAAGAAAACTGCAAAATCGTCCGAATCATACAAGCTTTTCGGTTACAGTAAAAGAAATAATCCATATGAAACCGCATTGATAGATTTGATGTGTGGCAGAAAAGTTAAATTTTCCGATATGTTCGGTGATAAGTCGTTTGACAGTGAGGAAGTAAACGGTATTACCTTTGAAAGCGGTTATGATGATAATGAAACTACATACCGTGATTTGTTGCAGGAAAAGTTTGAACTTATCGAAAAAGCAAAGGCGGTTTATGACTGGGCAATTCTTGCAGATATTTTGAATGGTGAAAAGTATATTTCCTTTGCCAAAGTCAAAACATATGAAGAACATAATTCTGATTTGAAAATACTCAAAAAATTTGTCAAGGAAAGATGTAAGCCATTATATGACGAAATCTTTAGAATTACAAAGGACAAGCTTGATAACTATACGGCATATTGCGGAAAGTACAAAGAAAACGGCAGAAACGGTGTGATTCAGTATCGTACAAATCAGGCGGATTTCTGCAAATATCTGAAGAAAAAGTTTGAAAAGCTTGACAAAACAGGCTATGAAGAAATGTTTGATAAGATTGAAAACGGCACATTTATGCCGAAAATTGTCGTAAAAGATAACGGCGTTATTCCTATGCAGGTGAATAGGAGTGAGCTGAAAGCAATTCTGAAAAATGCTTCAACATATCTTGAATTTCTTAATAAAAAAGATGAAAACGGAATTTCTGTAAGTGACAAGATAGTCAAAATTTTTGAATTCAGAATACCGTATTATGTAGGTCCGCTGAATAATCACAGCCTAAAATCGTGGCTTGTCAGAAGTGATGAAAAAATATATCCGTGGAATTTTGACAGTGTTGTTGACATAGAGCAATCGGCAGAGAATTTTATAAATAATCTGACTTCAAAATGTACATATCTTCCAACGAAGGATGTAATACCTAAGAATTCGATTTTATACAGTGCTTTTACGGTTCTTAATGAACTGAATAATTTAAGACTTGACGGAAAAAAGCCTGATGTAAGTCTTAAACAGGCAATATTTAATGACTTGTTTATGACGCATAAAAAGGTCAGAAGAAAAGATTTGCTAAATTATCTAAAAAGCGAAAAAGGTATTACGCCCGATATCACAGGCATTGACGGTGATTTTAAGTCAAGTATGCGTTCCGCAATTGAAATGTCACAATTTAATCTGACCGACAGCGAAAAAGAGGACGCTATAAAAGCTATAACTGTATTTGGCGATGATAAAAAACTTTTAAGAAAGCGTTTAAAAAGGCAGCTCGGTTCAAAATTATCGGATGAAGATATAATGAGAATTTCTAAACTCAAATACAAGGATTGGGGAAGATTATCAAAGGAGTTTCTTACCGAAGTTTATAATGTCGATAAAAATACAGGCGAGCTGCAATTTAACATTATCCATGCACTATGGCAGACAAATGATAATCTTATGGAGCTGCTTGGCTCAAAATACGGTTTTGAACAGAGCAGACAAAACTATCTTGACGGTATTCAGACAGGGCAAAGCCTTGAGAAAATGGTGGAGAATCTCTATATTTCTCCTGCGGTAAAACGACCTGTGTATCAGTCTTTGAAAATTATGCATGAAATCAACAAAATTCAAGGTCATGCACCTAAAAAGATATTTGTTGAGATGACAAGAAAAGACGGTGTGAAGGGCGACAAAGGCCGTAAAGAGTCAAGAAAGACCAAGCTTGTAGATTTATATAAAAAGTGCGGTGAGGATTCGGGCGAACTCTGGGAATCTCTTGAAAAAACACCTGATGATGAATTTAAAAGAGACAGACTGTATTTTTACTATACTCAATTCGGCAAGTGTATGTACACGGGAGAACCGATAAATCTGTCGGAATTGTACAATCAAAACATTTATGATGTGGATCACATTTTCCCTCGTTCAAAAGTTAAAGATGACAGCCTTGATAACCGTGTCCTTGTAAAGAAACAGGTTAATGCTCACAAGGATAATACATATCCGCTTGACAGTTCAATTCGTGAAAAGATGAAAGGCTTCTGGCATTTGCTTATGGATAAAGGTCTTATTAGCAAGAAAAAGTACGAGAGGCTTACAAGGGCAACTCCGCTTACTGACAGCGAACTTTCAGATTTTATTGCAAGACAGATTGTTGAAACATCTCAATCAACAAAAGCAGTTGCGTCACTTTTTAAAGAATTGTATCCCGATACTGAAATTGTGTATGTAAAAGCGTCTTTGGTAAGTGAATTTAGAGATGAAAGCAGGGGCTTTGGATTTTTAAAATGCAGAGAAGTAAACGATTTTCACCATGCAAAAGATGCCTACCTTAACATTGTTGTCGGCAATGTGTATAACGAACGCTGTACACACAACAAATCCATATTTATAAAAGGCTTGCAGACTAAAACATACAGTCTTAACAAAATGTTCAGTTTTAACACACCGAACGCATGGTCAATTGATGATAATAAGTCAATCAAAATTGTCAGAAAGACTATGAACAAGAACAATATCCGTTTTACAAGGTATGCATTCACCAAAAACGGTGAACTTTTCAAGAGAAAACCCCTTAAAAAAGGAAGAGGACAGGCTCCATTAAAGCAGAACTCTCCGCTTTCGGATATCAGTAAGTATGGTGGATATGACAAGCCGACATCCTCATATTTTTCATTTGTGAAATATGAGGGTAAAAAGGGTAAAGAAATGCGTCGCCTTGTGGCAATTGATTCTTACATTAAGGCTCGGTATGAAGCGAACCCTGAAAAATATTTGAGTGAAACTCTTGGCTTGAAAAATCCTGTGGTTCTGATTCCCGTTGTAAAATATAATGCCTGCATTGAAATTGACGGTTTCAGAATGCATATAAGTGCCAAGACTGGTAAGCAAATTATATACAAACCAGCCATGCAGTTAACAGTTAGTTATGATACAGAAAAATATATCAGAAATGTCGTTAAGTTAAATTCCAAGCCTGAAAATTACAATATTACAGAGCTTGACAAAGTGAGTGCCGATGAGAATTTGAAGTTGTTTGATATTTTGACTTCTAAAATGACAGATACAATTCTAAAGGTTAAATTCGGTGATATGGGTGTTAAAATCGCATCTCACCGTGATGCTTTTGAAAAACTGGATATTAGAAAACAATGTTTCGTTCTTGCAGAAATTCTAAAAATTATTCACTCAAATGTTGTTACAGGAGATTTGTCATTTATTGGAGAGTCTAAAAAATCGGGCGTAGTTTCCACAAATTCCGTATTGTCGGAGGTTAAAGGTGTAAAGTCGATTTATCTTGTTCATCAGTCGGTAACAGGTTTGTTTGAGAAGAAGATTGATTTGTTACATATGTAAGTTATCAGAAAAGAGGATATTTAGATGAGTTGGAGAACGGTAGTAATTACGAAAACATCCAAGCTGGATTACAGCATGGGACACCTTGTTGTGATTGATAATGATTTGTGCGAATTTTATTGACAATCATTATACAAATGTTATAAAATAACCTTATAGATTTGCCGTGCACAGTATAGTGGGTGCATTTTATTCCCAATTTGAGGTTTGAGGCTTGAGAATAGTGTAAATCTATAAGGTAGTAAAACGGCGTTGGCGTGTCAAGCGCAGGGAATGAGGTTTGAGAATAGTGTAAATCTATAAGGTAGTAAAACTATTGTTTCGTAATGCAAAATAGGTTTCGAGTTTGAGAATAGTGTGAATCTATAAGGTAGTAAAACATGTATGCCTGTGCCATTCCTGTGATATAGTCGTTTGAGAATAGTGTAAATCTATAAGGTAGTAAAACTGATTGACCGTAAACGCAGAACAAGGATTAGTTTGAGAATAGTGTAAATCTATAAGGAACTGTGAAAAAACAGCATTGCAAAAAACAATAAGGCACATAACCGTTATCACTTTCGGTTATGTGCCTTTTGTAGTTTAATAAGTTTGTTAAGAATACCACGATTGATTACAGTCCAAAACAAGGAAGATTTCAGTGTGTTAATTTCCAAAGTAAGTTCCACCATGGAAGTTACTTTGGGGATTAACTATGTACTTTTTCGTTTAAATTTGCGGTAAATATGAATTGTATAATCCGTTTTATTGTGTTATTATGTAGTAAAATGGTGTGCAACATTGGTATTTTGAAAAAAATATGTTGCTGAAATTAAACTTGAAATAACTGACGGGTGGCATATGGTTCGCAAAGTTGACAAAACAAAGCTTCTGACTGTTGTCGGGATAATTATATTCCTGTTCGGAGGTGCGGTGAGAATTTTTTCTCATCTTACTTCCTCGGCGGACAATTATATTGAAAATTTTGATGTTATTATCTTTTCGGGGCTTATTATAGGCTGGGGTGTGTCTGTTGCATATCGCATTGTTCAGAAGAATATACGAATCTGCCTTGTGATATCTGCGGCGCTTATGCTCTTGTGGATGGCTCTTCGTGCCATAAAATACAACAGCCCTGCCGATGTCAACACATACGGACGGTATCTTTGGTATTCATATTACATAGCAATGGTGTTTTTGCCGCTTATGATGTTTTTTGCAATGCTGAATATCGGTAAGCCCGAAAATACAAATAACCGAAAATATCTTTTGATTATACCTGCCGCCGTTCTTGTGCTGCTTGTTATGACGAATGATTTTCATCAGCTTGCTTTTGTATTTGAACCCGATTTTCACAATTGGAACAAACAATACAGTTACGGACCTGTTTACTATGTAATTGCGGTGTGGATTTTTATACTTGTACTTTCGTCAATTGTGCTTTCAATAAATCGATGCAGAATTTCCGCAACACGCAAAAAGCTGTGGATTCCGATTGTAATAATTCTTGTCGCAATAATTTACACACTCTGGAATAATCTGAATCACGGATATTCGGGACTTAGAATTTACAATGTTCCCGAGGTGTTCTGTTTTGCCTCAATTGCTTTATGGGAAAGCCTTATTCAGATAGGTCTTGTGCCGTCAAATACGGGTTACGGCGATTTTTTCAATGCATCAAATCTTAACACTCTCATATTTGACAATGAGGGCAATGTGAAATACCGCTCAAAAAACGCAACAAATGTTTCAAAAGATGTTGTTCTGCAAAACGGTAACAGTGTTGTGATTGATGAAAATATAATTCTTAAAAAGCATAATATAAAAGGCGGTAAGGCAGTTTGGACGGAAGATATATCGGCAATTAACCGAATTAACAGAGAACTTTCGGAAGTAAAAGAGCAGATTTCGGAATACAATGTAATCTTAAAATCAGAGGCAGAGCTGAAAAAACGAAGAGCGGCAGTAACCGAACAGAACAAGCTCTATGACAGTATAACCGAATTTATCCGTCCTCAGCTTTGCGACCTTGAAAATATACTCAAAAATATTGAAAACAACAGGGGAGATATTTCGGTTAATTATGCCGGTGCCTGTGTTGTTAATGTTTACATCAAGAGAATAAGCAATCTGCTCATTATGGCAAAAAGCAGAAAAATGCTGAATGCTTTTGAGCTTGAAAACAGTATCCGAGAACTTGCCGAGTACATTTCTGTTTACGGAATTTCGTGTTCGTTTTTCAGTAATGTTTCGGGAGAAATTTCAGCCGAAAAAACGATTGCACTTTTTAAATTTATCGGGATTTTTATAAGGCATATAATGAACTGCACAGATGCGTTGCTGTTTAATTTAAAAGTCAATGAGAGATTTATTGATTTAAAAATCAATTGTGACAGCAAAAATGAAATGAAAATCCCCGATGATTTACTTGACGATATTATAAAACTCGGCGGAAATGTCACCACGGAATATGATGCCGACACGCTGTTTGTGTTTGTTCGTATGCAAAGCGGAGGTGATGACATATGACATCCATCCTTGAAATGCGTTCGTTTGTTTGTGTTATATTGATGAGTGTGCAATTTGTTGTTGCCTGTGCGGCAATATACAACGCAACGCAATCTTTTCTTTATAAAATCAGGTTGTGGAAACCAATTTCAGCGGTTATAATTGCAGTAATCTCTTTGACAATGTTTTTGGTAAGCACTCATGTCTTGAGTAAAATATATTATGATAACCAAATTAATAAAATGGCTGAATTTTTTGGCAGAATGCCGTTTGCTCTGTCTGTCGGCATAACGGCATATTGCGCTGTAATGTCTGTGTACATAACGGTAAGGCTTCATCATTGCAGGAATACCGATATTACCGCAATGTCAATTAAAGAAAGCTTTGACGGCTTGCCGACAGGACTTTGCTATTTTGACGAAAACGGACTTGTTGTATTGAAAAATAATCTTATGGAAAGCATATGCCTTGAACTCACGGGTAAATCGCTTAATGTTGCAACGCCCTTCAGAGAGAAGATAAAAGAGGCTTCTCAATATGAAAATGACGGGGCATTTACAGTCAGATTAAAGGACGGCAGGGTTTTCAGCTTTTCGTTGTCGGAAACGGAAATTTTTTCAAAACCGTATTTTCAGCTTGCGGCAACCGATATAACAGAGTTTACAAAGCTTACATCAACCTTGGAATATGAAATAGGCGAGTTAAAAAAGGTTAATGCTCATCTGAAAAAATACAATGAAATGGTCTATGATCTGACAAGAGAAGAAGAAATTCTTCGCACAAAAGAGATAATTCATGACAGGCTCGGCAGTACGCTGATAACAACAAGAAGATATCTTGAAAACGGCACTCTGTCTGAAAATAACAGTAAATTACTTGAAATGTGGAAAAACAATATTTCTGTTCTGAATACCGCAGAGAATGATCGCAAAGACGAAAACTTTGCTAAGGATATTGAAAATGCCGCAAAGCTTGTCGGAATAACGCTTGAAACAGTCGGAAATCTTCCGACTGATAACAATGCAGTTGCACGGGTTCTGACTTTTGCAACAATGCAATGCCTTAACAATGCCGCAAGACACGCAAAAGCAGATAAAATGATTCTTGAAAGTCTTGACGACGGTGAAAAATATATTTTTAAATTTGCAAATAACGGCAGAAAACCGCCTCAAAAAATCAATGAGGGCGGCGGACTTTCTTCCGTAAGAAAAAAGGCGGAACAAATCGGCGGAAGCATGAAAATATCGACCTCCGAAATTTTTGTTCTTGAAATCACAATACCGAAAAGCGAGGTGCTGCAGTATGACAAGAGTGCTGATAGTTGAAGATCAGTCAATGCCGAGAACTTTATTTGAAATGTATGTAAACCAAAGCGAAAACTATACGCTTGCGGGCTCAATAAGTAATGCCGATATGACGGATTATCATTGTGAAAATTCCGATGTTGACCTGATTTTAATGGATATATGCACTTCAATGGGAGCAAACGGTCTTGAGGCGGCTGAAAGGATAAAAGGAAAGTTCCCGAAAATTAAGATAATCATTGTTACCTCAATGCCCGAATATTCCTATCTAAAGCGTGCCAAGGATGCAGGAGTTGACAGCTTTTGGTACAAAGAGGTAAGTCCCGAACCTATTATTGAACTTATGGACAGAACAATGAACGGTGAGCGTGTGTTTCCCGACACAACTCCCAAAATTAAATTCGGCAACGCAATGAGTACGGATTTTACCGAAAGGGAGCTTGAGGTTTTGCGTGAACTGACAAGCGGTGATACAAACACGGAAATTGCCAAAAGACTTTACATTGCTCCGGGTACTGTTAAGAACTATATACAGTATATGCTTGAAAAAACAGGCTTTAAGTCAAGAACGGAGCTTGCCGTAAAGGCAAGAGAGGCGGGACTTGTAATCCTTGACGATAGAATTAACGACAAATAAATACTTTTTTCTGAATATGTGCCGTTTGGCACATATTTTTTTGCTGTTAAAACAGTATAATACAATTACAGGATATAACTGCTCAGACGGTGAATATCTTTTGTGCAAAACGCTCTCTTTGTCCGATTAATAATCAAAGACAAAGGTGCATAAAATTTATTATTTAATGACAGGAGGAAAAACTATGGAGGCAAAAGGTTCAACCTTTCTTAAAGTAACGGGAATCCTTATGATTGTATTCGGTGCTATTGCATTGATTGTGTCAATCATCGCCATTCTCGGTATCGCCGCACTTGCAGCTTTTAACGACGGTACATACGATATGACTATGCTTTATGTCGGCGGCGTTTTCGCACTTATCAGTGCGGTTGCTGAGTTTGTTGCAGGTATTATCGGCGTTATCAATGCAAAACTTCCGCACAAGGCAAATACATGTATTGTATGGGGTGTTATTGTTGCGGTTATGTGCATTGCAGGCGAAATTATCAGCATGATAGGCGGATCACAGTTCAGTGTATTCTCTCTTATCTGCGGTCTTGCTATCCCTGTACTTTACATTATAGGCGCTGTTAAGAACAAAGCATAATTATTTTATTATTTACCCCCCTTTTTTTAATTACCCACCGTAAATATTTTTAGCACAAGGTCACAGCTGTCCGAACAATCGGGCGGCTGTGCTTTTTTTGTTTATGTTGTGAAATATGCCGTTTGGCACATTCATCTTCTATCGCAAAATTGTACAATATAAGTGAAAGATATAGGTGAAAAGGGGTGATGTCCGTTGAAGAAAATTTTGCTCAGTGTTCAGAATAATTTGCTCAGTGAGGCTATTCAAAATGCCCTTGTAAAGAATGGAAGATTTTGTATTGAGAATGTTTTACCGAATCAAGACGGGAAAATTCTTGATTTGTGCATTGCAGAAAGAGTTGATGTTTTGCTTATGGATGTCACAAGACTTGCCGATTCAACTATTGAGAAACGGCTTGAGCTTTGTGGAAAAGTAAAGGAATATTTGCCAAGCTGTAAAACGGCTCTGCTCTGTGACGAACAGGCATATCCCGACCTTGCCGACAGGGTTAAACAGGCAAAACAATTCGGAAAAATAAGCTCGTTTTTTTATTCATCCGTAACGGCAGATTATCTTGCCGCCGCACTTGACGCACTTTAAAAAGGAGGTACTGTTTATGGGTATATTTGACAGCTTAAAAAATATGACAAATCAGGCTGTAAAAAACAATGTTTCAAAGGCCGTTTCGGGAGCGGTAAACAATGCGATGCACAAAAGCAAAACATTTGTATTTGCCGATTATCCGAAAAATGCAGATGAACTCAAAAAAATGCCGGAGCTTGACTTTTCGTCACCTCTTTCAATAGCGGCATTTGCAATGCTTGTGTTGCTTGAATATGATGAAAGTCCGGAAAACACAATAGAAATGCTTAATGTATTAAAAGGACCTCAGCCGATGAACGGGATGGATGTTCAGTTTTTGCGTGACAGAATCAAGGGCAGGGGATATATTCCTCGCTCATATTTTGAGGGTTCATCCGTGAAGAACGATTATACACCGAATGTTCCGTACAAAATAACCGTTTCCGAGTATGCATATACCTATCAGAGCGAGGGTTATGCAAAGGTTCAGGTTCAGTCGTCGGGAGCAGACTCACCTCGTCCGATTGAGCTTCGCAGAAAGGGCAATCAATGGTTCTTGTGGCGCAATCTTGCACTCTCCGACATACGAACTCCCGCTTCGGTTGACCCTTGGGCATAAAGGAGGGATTTTTATGAAAATCAAGAAAAAAGCAAAGCGTATTTCGAGTGTTGTTTTATGCTTTCTCATGCTGTTGACAGCACTTCCCATAACAGCCGTAACCGCAAATGCGGCGACTCAGGCTTATATCAAATATATCGACACCGAGGTTTACATAGGAGATGTCCTTAACATTATCGTGGGAGTAAACAGCAGTACAGACGAAACCTTTACCTATCAATGGCAGGCAAAGTATCCGAGCCTAAACTGGGTTAACCTTTCCGATAAAACCGACAGACCCGACTCGAAATTTTCGGGTGTTTTTACAGACCATCTTAAATTTCAGACCTACGCAGAACTTGTAGGACCTGGCTCAGGGTGGAAAGATGTTGTCTTTAGATGTAAAGTAACGGGTTCAAAGAGCGGTACTTTTTATTCGGGAAAATGTAACTTTCCGGGACTTCTTGAGAAGACAGAAATTCCTACAATTGGATTTTTAGGCTTGGAGAAACCTGAACAGCGGAAAATCCCCTCAACTACGGCAACTCCGATAAACAGCACTTACTACAGTTTTGATTATATTGAGTGGTATGAGTACAAAAACAACAAAGTTGGCAGAAAGCTCAACGACGGAGAAGCTTTTGACAGCGGTATGTATTGTTGTCAGCTATACTTTAATATGAACAGAGGATATGCGGTTGCCAAGAACGCAGTATGTGGTTTGTACAACGACGACGGTCAGGCGACAATTCTTCAGGATGAAACCACAGGTCAATATTATATTTGGGCATATTACGTTGTTGCAGATAAATCACCTTCATTTTCACATCAGTTCACTGAGGCAGAAATTATGAAAGGCAAAGAAGGAACTATATCGGTTACTGCCAACAATGCCGCAAGCTATCAGTGGCAGATGAAAGTAAGGAGAAGCACAGGAAGATATGTGTGGCGCAACATAAGTGACAACTCATCCACATCAAACAAATTTTCCTTCAAGGGTACAAAAACAAATGCTTTGACCATCAGACCGAATACGGATTTTGATGAAACTCATTTCAGGTGTGCTGTCACGGGTGAAAACGGTGATGTCATTTACAGTGTATCGGTTAAAGTGACGCAAGAGGTTAAGGCCAATATTATAATGAACCTCAAAACAGGCGGCTCACCGGATGATACTATTACTGTTAAGGTGGATAGATACACTTTTGACGGCGTTTATAAGGACAGCTTTGAACATGATATGGAAAACAGTAATGTAAAACCCTTATATTTTGGTTTTCAAACATTCCCAGGCAAACATTTCATTACTGTAAGCAAACCGCAGTGTATTGCAAGGGTGTATGAGATATATCTGTATAAAGACGATATTAGTTTTGATGTAAACATTACAGTTCCGTATGATGTCAATATGGACGGCGTTATTAATGTTGTGGACGCAACCTTGGTTCAAAAATACATTGTCGGGTTTGAAGAATTTGACGATTACACTTTCAAAATTGCAGACACAAACGGTGACGGCACAATATCAGTTATTGATGCTACAAATATTCAGAAGAAAATCGTGAATCTTTTGTAAAGGAGAAAGTTTATGGGACTATTTGAAAAGAAATATTGTGACCTTTGCGGTGACAAGGTAAACGCCCTCACAAGGCAAAAGCTTTCAGACGGTTATCTTTGCAGCGACTGTAAGCACAAGCTCAGTTCGCTTTCATCAGGCTGGAAAAACAGAACATTAGCAGATGTTAAAGCTCATCTTGAACAGCGTGAACAGAACAGACAGAAATATTCGGCATTTGTTCAGTCGGCAAGTGCCGGTACAAACGAAAAGCTTGTTGTAGATTTTAATAATAGGAAATTCTATTTTACAATAGGCAGAGATTTCAAAAACAGCAATCCTGAAATTTTTGATTTTTCACAGCTGCAGGACTTTTGGCTTGAGCTTGGATATACAACTCTGCAGGATTCCGACCGTGACGGAATTCCTGATGAGTATGACCGCTATGATAACCGTCAGGACAGGAACAGCGGTTTTGGCAGTCAGTTTGATACAACAAACTCATTTTCGGGGCAAAACGGTATGCTTGATGTTCCGCTTGCACTTCAGCCGTATGTTCGTGATACAAACACATCGTCATCACCGCAAAGAATATCTTCTTTAAAAGCAAAATTCATCGTAAATCATCCGTTCATAACCGATATATCAATGTATGTTGATTCGTCAATCGGTACTGTAAGGAATGAGCTTATGAGAGCGTTTGATGACGGAATGCAGTTGATGAGACTGTGTGAACAAATAAGAAACGGTATGCAGAACAATATGGGCTATCAGCAAAGCGGAATGTCCATGCAGAACAATATGGGCTATCAGCAGAACGGAATGCCCATGCAGAACAATATGGGTTATCAGCAAGGCGAAATGCCCATGCAGAACAATATGGGATATCAGCAAAGCGGAATGCCCATGCAGAACAATATGGGTTATCAGCAGAACGGAATGCCTATGCAGAACAATATGGGTTATCAGCAGAACGGAATGCCCATGCAGAACAATATGGGCTATCAGCAGAACGGAATGCCTATGCAGAGCAACACAGTAAATCAGCAAGTTTCACAGCCGTTTACT
>OGZL01001702.1_pt1 | contig 16964 bp, 15 predicted proteins | sample 1576761 | NCBI WGS metagenome assembly OGZL01 (sample SAMEA3541595, study PRJEB24748) | human gut metagenome | biome: human gut; feature: human-associated habitat; material: faeces | place: China | collected 2012
AAAAATACAAGCTGTATGGCAGCCCGGATCAGACGGACCTTTCTCTGCCTCTTTTTCATCAGTTCTCCGCCTTTCCAAGAGCATCTACAACTGCATTGATAATACCTGTAGAGCTGAATGTCGCACCTGATACCGTATCCACATCCGTACTCTGCGCAGAAATGATGGAACTAATCACGCCCTCTCCCTGCGAAAGATAAGCGGAATCCTCACCCGGTGCACTTGTCACCTGAATATCTGTGATCTCATCATTTGCAAGTGTGACCTGTACGGTGATCGCACCTCCAAATCCCTGTGCAGAACCGGTATACGTACCATCTTTGTATACATTTTCCGAATCATCAGACTCTTCTGTATCTGCAGCGTCAGCTCCCTCCGCATCCTCTTTTGCAGCATCATCTTTGTCTTTTGCATCCCTCTGTGCCTGTGCGATCGCTGCTTCCTGATTCTTAGCAGCCTCTTCCAGAGCAGAGAGTATCTCCGTATTCTGTTCTTCCAGCTTCTCCACACGCTTTGTGAGTGCCGTAATCTCCTGTGATTCCTGTGCCTGCGTATCTTTTTTCTGCATAGAATTATATCCTACTACAGCGGCAAGAATCAACAGAAGACACAAAATTCTCATAATAAAATTCTGGTATTTCATCTAAAGTTTTCTTTTCAGACTCCTTATATTTTCAAGTTTTCTTTTTCACTATCGAACATTTATTATTTTGCCTGGCTGATAGCACTCTGAAATGCCTGAATCAGTCCATTTGAAGAATATGTAGCATCTGTCACTGTATCTATTCCATCGGCAGACTGTTTTCCCATGATCTGATTATAAATGCCATTCCATGCATTTGAAAATTCCGGTTCATCATCTTCCCCATCATATCCGGCTGACACAATATTTCCCCCTGACACATTAATCGTAACAGTTACCTGACCATTGAATCCTTCTCCTGTTCCCGTATAACTTCCATCTTTATACCCAGCTCCGGGTGCTGTTGTTGGCTCTGGTGCTGCCGTTGGTTCCGGTGTTGCTGTTGGTTCCGGTGTTGCTGTTGGTTCCGGTGTTGCTGTTGGTTCTGGTGTTTCTGTCGGATTCGGAGTTGCAGTTGGTGTCGGTGTCGTATCTGATGTTTTTAAAGCCTGCTCTAAAGCCGATTTTGCTCCATACAGAATTCCCTCGGAAGAATATGTCGCTCCAGATACAGTGTCAATACCATCCGTACTCTGTTTTGCAAGAATTGCCGGCTGTATTACATTCCATGCATTTCTGAAATATCTTGGTGTTTCTCCTTCATTGGTCTGAGATACTTCCGTAATCATTCCATCTTTAATTGTTACACAGATATTTATCTTTCCACCATATCCAATTCCGATACCCGTATATGTGCCGTCATTATATAAAACCTTCGGGGTATCCGGTATAACCGGTGCTGGAGCGGTTGTCGGTGCCGGAGTTGGAGTTACCGTCACTTCTGGTGCCGGTGTCACATTTACCGCAGCCTGTTCCAGGGCTTTCTGTACCGCCTGCAGAATACCATTTGAAGAAAACGTTGCTCCGCTTACGGTGTCCACACCATACACTGCCTGCTTCTCAAGAATCTTCGGCTGAATACTATTCCATGCCTTATTAAAATATTCTTTTGTATCAGTGTTCGTATTTGTGATTGCGGTTATCTTTCCGTCTTTAATCGTAACAGTAACTTTTATCGGACCGTCAAATCCTTCTGCTTCTGCAGTATACATTCCATCTTTATAAGTTACCTCTCCGGACGGTTTTGTAATTTCAACCGGTGTCGTTGTTTTATTTGAAGTATTGGTATTCTTCTTTGTCGTCTTTTTCGTTGTCTTTGCAGCTTTTCCTTTTCCGGCCTTTGACAGTGCATTCTGAACTGCCTGGATGATTCCATTTGAGGAATAGGTTGCGCCGCTTACTGCATCGACATTTGGAGTCTGACCGGAAATCATCTTGCTGATCACGCCTTTGGCTGATGCAAAATAAGAGCCTGTTTCACCAGCAGCACTCAGTATTTCTATAGAAGCAATCTTTCCTCCGGAAATCGTTACCTGAACAGTGATCGTTCCACCAAATCCAGTTCCACTTCCCTGATAAATCCCATCTTTATATCCGCCCTTTGGAACAGAAGTTGTAGGTGTCGTGGTCGTTCCCTGCCCCTGCCCAGAAGCTGCTGCTGACTTTTCCGGAAGTGCTTTTGTTTTTCCTGTCGTAATTCCCGCTTTTTTTATTTTGGATTTACTTTTCTTTGTTTTCAGAATGCTGCTGTCTGCCTCATCCGTATCCTTCATTCCTCCGTCATTAAAATATGCAGTTGTCAGCAGACTCGTAAGTTCATCTGATTTTATCAGTTCATTCTCAGCTGCCTGAACTGTTTTTGTACTTTTCACTTCACTGTCCTGCTGAAATCCAGCTGCTGCGATCGCAATAATTACAGCAACTGCCGGAAGAAGTTTCATAAGATTCTTTTTGTACATATAATCTACCCCTTAACATACAAAAGAAGGGGCAGTTATAAACGGCCCCCGTTCTTTTGTATGTGTATTTTATAAAGGAATTATTTTACTGTTACTTTGAATGTCCTTGTAATTCCATTGCATTTAACAGTAATCTTTGCTGTTCCTTTCTTCTTAGCTGTTACAACACCTTTGCTGTTAACTGTTGCAACTTTCTTGTTGCTGGTCTTGTATGTAACTTTAGATACCGGTGCTGCTTTTACTTTAATGGTTGTCTTCTTACCTTTTTTCAGTTTTGCAGAAGATTTTACAAGCTTGAAGGAAGGTTTCTTAACTTTAACAGTTAATTTCTTGGTGTATTTACCAACTTTTACAGTAATAACAGCTTTTCCAGCTTTCTTACCTGTGATAACACCCTTACTGTTGACTGTTGCAACTTTCTTATTGCTGGATTTGAAAGTAACTTTTCCTGTTACCTTAGTTTTGGTAACTTTGATTGTAGCTTTCTTTCCGACATAAACCTGTGAGACTTTTGCAGTGATACCAGGCTTAACTACTGGCGTCGGAGTTGCTATTGGCTTAGTTTCATTTTTACCTGGTGTTACTGTTGGTTTAACATCTGGTGTCACTACCGGCTCTACAGGTTTTTCTTTCTTCACAAGTCCATTGATTGCTGCTGTCAGATGCTCATTAACCTGCTCATCTACTGCAGCCTGGCTGAATGCAACTGTTGTCTTATCCTTAATTGCTGCCTCAATTTCTTTCAGCATTTCCTGTGTTTCAGTAGCTTCATCTTCTACTTTCTTCCAGGATTCCTCTGTATAATCATCCTTATTGAGAGCTTTTACTTTTTCAAGTGCTGCTTTCAGTGCTGTTGTATCAATTGTGGACGGATCTGTTGGAGTCACAATATTGGTAGCTGTTGCATCAAACTCAAATGTATAGTCCTGATATCCCAGTGCATAAACAGTCAATTTCCAGTGACCTGTTCCATCTGTTCCTGCCGGAAGCTGGCATCTTACAGAATGTGTCAGACCAAGCTGAATTCCCATCATTTTATGCATCCAGTTATCAGCAGCAAATTTCGTACCATATGTTGCAAGTACTGTATTACCATTTCCATAGTAATCCCATTTAACTGCCTGCATTGCAGCACCAAGACCACCATAATTACCATTCAGATCCACACGAAGGAATTCTCCATAAGATCCACTTGCTGTTTTAACCTCTGGCTTAATTCCAGTTGCAACTTTGAGACCAGTTCCCTGAATACCGGATTCTGTTCCTGTTTTTCTTGCACTGAAAGAGAAGCTTCCATCTTCATTCTTAGTTACTGTTTTCAGTCCATTTGTGTTTACTGTTACATTTGCAGTCTCTCTGTATGCTTTCAGATTGTTTTCAGAGAAACCACCAACAAGTATTTCACCATTTTTTACTACCGGATATTTTGCTGCAAAATCTGCATAATCTTCAGCTTTTACCTGTACAGGGACATATTTAATACCTGTTACTGCATAATGATCAAGGCTTTCTTTCGCTCCGCCATTTACCTGAATAGATGCCGGAGTACCAGTCTTTCTGTCTGCCGGAGTCCAGATTGCAACTGTTCCATCTGCAAGAACCGGTTCTGTACTGCTCTTCCAGTAAGATAACTGATATGCATTGCCTTCTGTTGTATAAATTGTTGCCATGCACTGATAGCTTCCTCTGTGAAGGCCATGATTTGTTGTAGCTCTTGTTACTGCATCAAATGCGCCTGTATCAGATTCATTATGAGAGTCTTTTTCATCAGATCCGCTTACGTTTCCCGCTGCGGTCACACTCTCCTGACTCCAGTATTCACCCCAGGTGAGTCCTGCGTACACATAGCTGTTTTTGGCCAGAACCTTTACATCTGCAATATCTAATGTATAAATGCCATTACTTGCATAATATGTTACGCTGTCAATTGTCTTTCCGATCATAGACTCAAAATGTTCAGAGTTGAGATGGCATCCATTACTTTCTGTTGTATATCCTGTACTCCATGCCAACTCATATCCTTTCCAGATATTTTCCTGATGGCAGAGACCATAGGTTGTTCCGTCTGTTGTATTAATAACTGCACCATACACTGTGTCAGTATCTATATTGATAATGCTTTTGAATTCAGTCTTATCAAACTTCAGCTGGTAGTCACCATGGTTGGATTTTGTTTTGAATTCAGCCTGCACCTGTTTTGTCTCCGGTGCTGCTGATTTACCTTCAATGGCACTGAATGTAAAACTTCCATCTTCACCGACTGTCAGTTCTTTGTAGTAGGATGGTTCCTTAGAAAGAACATAATAGGAATATGAGTCGCTTTCAAAAAGAGCATCTTTTCCTTTGTATTCTGTAGTAGTTTCTTTTCCCTTTATAGCTGTTGTGATACTCACTGAATCGTTATCTTTAATCTGTTTTTTGTCCTTCAATACTGAAATATCAGATACTTTCACAGGAAAAGTCACACCAGTGATATCGCTTCCATCTGAATTTACGTGATAAGAGCCTTTTGCATAACTGGATCTTGTCTTCTGTTTTGTTGCAGATGTGAATGTATCAACTTTCACATCATTATTCTTTAATTCTGCCTTATAAAAATCGTCATAAGGAATGTTCATGAGGACATATGCTTCGCCTTCTGTCTGTCCATCTCCAGCCTCATCAGCAAATTCATCTTCACTGACCTCTGCGCTGAAGAGTTCTTCATCAGATGTTTCTTCATCCTCTGTCACGTCCTCTGCTGCTTCTTCAACGTCTACATCTGTATCCTCTGTATCTTCCACAACATCTGTGTCCGCAGCTTCTGCACTTGCTTCTTCAATATCAGCACTTTCCTCTGCTACAGTAACTTCTGTATCAGAAAAATCTGCTGCAAAAGCTGTTGCCGGCATACTTGTCATTACGACCGCTGCACTCAAAACAACTGGTGCAACTTTTTTCATCAATCTCTGATTTGCCATTTCCTTCCTCCTCTTTATTTATACACCATTGCGTTAGCGTTTTCTAACCATTTATTTTTATACCATAACTCTTTTTTCATGTCCACAAAAATGTTAGCATTTTCTAACCAGAAATTGACTTTTTTTCTCATTAATGTTCTTATTGAAAATCATTTTCAGCAACAAAATAGCACGAAATACACTTGTTATTTTATTTTAACTTTTTCGTAATAAAAAAGCACTATGCAGTTTTTCAACCACACAATGCTTTTTTACTGATTTTTAGAATCTTGTCGGTTCTGATCTACATCTCTTCTTTTAATTTTTCGAAGGCCTCTTTGCTCTCCTGCCATGCTGCAGGTGTTCCTCCGATGATCGAGCATCCCTCATGTAAGGTAATCGGGCTGCCATCGATCTGTGTGATTCTGCCGCCGGCTTCCTCCAGGATCACCGATGCTGCCGCATAATCATACGGTTGCAGTTTCAGTTCCAGATAAACGGTGTTACTTCCGGATGCTCCTCTGCAGAGTCCCAGTGCCGCAGAACCACCGCAGCGAATAGAAAGACTGTTCTGGAACATTTCTTTTACCACGCGGAACAGCCAGTCGATTCCTGCTTCATTGTATCTCGCACAGCCAAATTCCACGATTCCCTCTTCCACCGGTTTGTCAGCCATCTGAAGTCTTTTTCCATTCAGATAACTTCCGTGTCCTCTCACTGCCACATACATATCGTCCACATATGGATGATATACAAATCCGGCAATCATCTGCTCGCCATGCGCCAGACCAACCGATATACAACTGTGATGATAATCAAACATAAAGTTCGTAGTTCCATCGATCGGATCTATGTAGAAAGTAAATTCACCCTCTGCATCAGCACCGGCGTTTCCTTCCGTGTCTTCTTCCCCGAAGAAAGCAGCTCCCGGAAGAATCTCACCCAGACCTTTGATCAGAAATCTCTGGATCGCTGTATCATAATCCGTGCAGAAATTTGCAAGTCCCTCTTTTTTGTGGATATTTTCCTCACCCGGTCTCGCCTTCAACATTTTCTGTCCGGCTTCTCTTACCAGTTTCTCGATTGCAGCATATCTTGGTTCCGAACATTCCGGCGCAATCGCCTCTTCCGGAAGGCTTCCCTCTACGACTGTAACAGTTTCCGCAGTGTTTTCCACATCTGCTTCCTTCTGTGCGACATTTTTCCACGGGATAACATCCCAGCCGCCTATTCTCTTCACGCCGAAAACAATTCTTTTTCTGGTTCTCTCAAATCCCCAGTAGATCACTCCACCGAGCATTCCGCCAAGCGTATTAAAGAAAAGATCTGTCAGCTGAAACGTTCCAATTTTCAAAAAAAGCTGGCAGGTTTCAATTCCAAGTGAAAAGCAGAAACTGATCTCAAAACTGTTCAACAATACTTCCTGAATTCTTTTATCCTTTGTGTGATCTTTTTCTTCTCTCGCCCAGAAAAGAAAAATAATAAACGGCATAAACAGTATCAGATTCTCAAAATTCTCCGTATACAGCTGTCCGTTATAATGCAGTCCCCAGATTCCGATCACGTTTTCCAGCGGATTTCCCCAGACGCTCCGACAGAATAACGTACGAAAAAGCAGCATACAGGTATAAAACACAAGGAAAAAGTGTCTGCGAAACCAGCTGCTTTCTTTAAACTGCCAGATCCACGCTCTGGCTACCGGTCCAACCCCCTGCTTCCTTCCCAGCATATAGACACACATGATCAGAACCGCGATAAGCAGCGATGCGCCTGCTGCCTGATAGACTGCTCCAAGAACATCCACCAGCACATTTACAAAATACTTCATATCTTCCCTCTCTCTCCGATCAGTTCATAATAAAAAATATATTGCTGCATAATGCCTCTCATGCCATGATATCTCCTGTTCGGAAAACCTCTGCGATAATGTTCGTTAAGAACCTGCCGGATATGCGTATCGATCGGGAATGCATCCATGTGATGCAATGCAAACAGACAAATGCAGTCTGCTACTTTTTCGCCTACTCCACTGAGCTTCATCAGTTCTTTTCGTGCTCTGCGGTAATACTTCATCTGATACAGTTTTTCCAGTGAAACTTCTCCCTCCAGAATGCTTCGCGTTGTCTCCACGATATATCTGGCACGGTATCCCATTCCAAGCCTCCGCAGTTCTTCTTCTGTCGCCCCGGACAACTGCTGCGGTGTCGGAAAGGAATAATATTCGGTATCTCCTGCTTTCAGTTTCTCCCCATATCTGACACAAAGCCTCTCGATACAGCTCCGGATTCTGGAAATATTATTCTGCTGCGAGATCAAAAAAGTAATGATCATTTCCCAAAGATCCTGTCGCAGAATACGGATTCCCTTTCCGCACTGTACCGCCGCACTCAGATACGTGTCCCTCGGATTCACCTTTTCAATATATCGTCCATAGTCCGAATCAATATCAAAATACGGTACCCAATAACAGATAAATTCTACATCACTGCAATAAAAATTTACAATGCTTCCTGCCTGAGATATTTTCAGATATTTATCCCCGGCAACCAGTTCATATGTGTTATTTTCTGCCGTCTCGTGCATACGGAAGCACTGTCCCGACCGGCAGATTTCTCTCAGGCTGAAATTATCCAGCTCTACTGTAATCATGTTTTTCTCCGATCCCTTAATTACTGACTTTCGTAATTTTTACATCTGGTGTCTCACTACCCTGTACTCATCCCCATTACGATAATACGGACATTCTTTATATTCTGTACTGATAAAGCGGTAGTATTCATCCTCATCCAGATTCACATCGCAGTAATAGCTTTCACTTTCTTCATCATATACATAATTTGCACAGTAATCACAGCTTGTTGCACTCAAAACAATTCCTCCAACAGATTTATTTTACACCAGATTGTTTTCTGACCGATTCTGTTTATTCCCAAATCTTCCATGGAGCCTGTCCACTCTGCCACAATGCCTCCAGAAGATTCTTTTCACGCAGAGTATCCATACACTGCCAGAATCCTTTGTGGCGATATGCATTCAGCTGTCCCATGCGGGCTGCCTCCACGAGCGGTTCTTTTTCAAATACAGTCTGGTCTCCTTCAATCAGATCAATAATGGACGGCTCCAGCACCATAAATCCGGCATTGATCCAGCCTCCGTCTTCTTTTTTCTTCTCTTTAAAATTCGTGATCGTTCCATCATTCTGAATATCCAGGATACCAAATCGTCCTCCCGGCTGTGCTGCTGTAATCGTCGCCATTTTACCATGGGAGCGGTGATATTCCAGAAGTTCTCTGATATTTACATCTGCAACTCCGTCACCGTAAGTGAGCATAAACGTATCCCCATCCAGATACTCTTTTACGCGTTTGATACGACCACCGGTCATAGTATTCAGACCGGTATCAACCAGCGTTACCTTCCATGGTTCCAACACGTTATTGTGCACGATCATTTTATTTTCCTGTGTAAAATCAAATGTGATATTGCTGTTATGAAGATAGTAATCTGCAAACCACTCCTTGATCACATGCTGCTTATATCCACAGCAGATTACAAATTCATTAAAACCATACGCAGAATACATCTTCATGATGTGCCATAAGATCGGCTTCTCCCCGATCTCGATCATTGGCTTTGGCTTAAGATGACTCTCCTCACTGATCCTTGTCCCAAAACCACCCGCTAAAATAACAACCTTCATAAATACTCTCCAATTCCTGAAACTACATTCCTGCCAATACCCCTATTCTAATACAAACCCCTGCAAAAATAAACCCTAACCTTTTTCTCCCTGCCCATATAAAAGACTTCCGGATATGAGAAAAGGACCTCTCTCCTGTATCCGGACTCCAGACGCCTGAAGAAATTTGTAGAAGTACTTGATGCATAGAAATTTATTTTGCTCTGTAAAACGGCACTGTTTGAGCGTCAGCGAGTTTGACGTTTTACAGAGTGTTTTTTATAAATTTATATGTTTCTAGTACTTCTGAATTTCTGAATTGTCTGAAATACAGATGCAGGAATGACGTTTTTAATGTTATGAATTTTTTTACTCCTTATGCTCCTCAGCCCACAGTTTATCCGCAACCGGAGCCCACTCCTCGGCATAATGAACACACTTACTGCAAAGATGTTCTGCTGTCTCCTGAGACTGCAGATCTGTTGAATGTGCACCACTTTCTTTTACGATACGCTGCAGGATCTCTGGATTCTCAAGCATCGGGCATGGACGAAGCATGTTATCGTTAAACGGCTGGTTGTTATGGTAAGCCATGAATAACGGCTGTTTCAGAATCTCAAGGATTGTATTCTCATGAATGTTTCCATTGGAATAATGGATAAATACACAAGGTTCTGCATCACCATTTGCATTGATGTGGAAGTAGTTTCTTCCTCCGGCGATACATCCACCAACAAATTCTCCATCATTCTGGAAGTCCATAGTGAAGATTCCAGGGCCATGTTCCATGTTACGGATTTCTCTTACACGGTTCTTCACATAAACACGCTGTTCCGGATTCAGCAGCAGATCAACAGATGCTGCATTTCCAACCGGCATGTAATGGAAGTACAGAGCATAACGGCAACCCTTATCAACAAGCATCTTAATAAACTCATCACTGGTAACGCTCTTATAGTTGGCACTTGTATAGCAGATTGATGTACCAAATACAAGTCCATGCTCTTTCAGCAGATCCATGGCATGCATAACCTTATTGTACACACCTTCTCCACGACGCATATCGTTAACATCCGGCTCACCCTCAACGCTTAAGGCAAGAAACAGGTTTCCAACTTCCTGCATCTGTTTGCAGAGTGCTTCATCAACCAGTGTTCCATTTGTATATGCAAAGAATACACAGTCATTGTGTTTTCTGCAGAGTTCGATGATGTCTTTCTTTCTTACCATCGGCTCTCCACCTGTCATCATATAGAAATAAACTCCCAGTTCTTTACCCTGTGTAACGATTGAATCCATATCGTCAAAGGACAGGTTCAGCTTGTTTCCGTATTCTGCTGCCCAGCATCCTGTACAATGCAGGTTACATGCACTGGTAGGATCCATCAGAATGATCCACGGGATATTACATTTATGTATTTCTCGCATCTCATGAATTGTTTTTGTTCCATTATAGAAAGCCTCAAATCCAAGATTCATCAGAGTTGTCTTCAGAACATTAGGATGGAGTTCCTGTACCATGGAAGTTATATAACGATTCAGTGTATATTCCGGATTACAGGCAACTTTCCTGAGATAATCCCAGTTCACACCCTTTCCAAAATCTTTTAAATACTTCTCAGCAGTGTCGATAATTTTCTCATAAGCTGTCTCAGGATTCTTATTCACCTGATCAACAGCATAATCCATTACTCCTGCGAAAACCTTCTTAGCTGCTGCATGTTTAATCTTGTTCATTGGTATTTCCTCCATCTCTGGCAATATTTTTTTATCTTTCTACATTATATTCAGATAAACTTTCTATTTTCAATGGACAAAAAATGGTCAGTGGGGAAATTTCCCCACCAACCCATTATTTAAGCAATATTATTACTACGTTTAATCTATATGATATACATAGGAATCTTTTCTTGGTGCAGCCTTCGGTGCCGGACCGTCCGCATAACCCAGAATGCAGTGTCCGATCCCTTCATAATCACCTTCGATTCCAAGGGATTTCAGGATTTCTTTTCCTTCTTCACTTTCAAATTCTTCTTTTGCTCTGTGGATCCAGCAGCTTCCGATTCCCTGCTCTTCTGCTTCCAGCATCAGATTTCCCATAACAAGACTTCCGTCATAGACACATGTTGGTCTGCTCTTATCAGCCAGCACGATCAGAACAACCGGTGCTCCATAAAATGGATCCATATTTTCAACACCCATAATCTTTGCATTCATTGCAGAAAGCTTATCACGAAGTTCTTTGTTCGTTACAGCAATGATGATCGGAGACTGTTTTCCCATTCCTGTTGCCGCATAAGTTCCTGCTTCGATGATCTTCTCCAGCTTATCCTGTGGAATCATATCACTCCTGTATTTACGGATACTTCTTCTGCTTTTGATTTTGTCAAGTACTTCACTCATGATAAATACCTCCCTGTGATCATTTATTTAGTGGGTGTTCTCACCACCCATATTCCTGCCTACATCATATAATCAGGAAACTTTTTCGTCAAGAATTTCCACCTGTCATATATGCAGATCATCCAGATTTTTCAGTGTTTCAAACGGAATCGTTCCTCCAAAAAGATCCAATGCGCTGCCAACGGTAACATCCAAACAATCTTTTCCATGCTTTTTCAGAAGTTTCAGATCTTCCATGCTTCCGACACCTCCCGCATAAGTCACCGGTCGCTGTGTATAGTCAGAAAGCAGGTCCGCCAGTTCTGTTTCAATTCCATTTGCCTTTCCCTCGACATCTACCGCATGCACAAGGAATTCATCACAATGATTTCCCAGTTCTTCCATTACTTTGAGTGTCACCGGTACATTTGTAAATTTCTGCCAACGATCTGTCACAATAAAATACTGATCGTCTTTTTTACGGCAGCTTAAGTCCAGAACCAGATGCTCTTTTCCTGCAATTTCTTCTATTTTTTTTAGATTTTCCCAGGAAAGCTGTCCGTCTTTAAAGACGTAGGAAGTAACAATTACATGACTTGCCCCTGCTTTCAGATAATCTTCCGCATTATCCGGACAGACACCACCGCCGATCTGTAAGCCTCCCGGATAAGCTGCCAGTGCCTTAAGTGCCTGATTTCTGGTCGCCTCGTAATACTCTGAATCTTTTCCGTTCAAAAGGATAACATGTCCGCCCTTTAATCCGGCATTTTTATACAGCTCAGCATAAAAGGCTGCATCCTGACCGGACACAAAATTCTCTCTTGCCTGATCTCCGGCATCTTTGAGGCTTCCGCCTACGATCTGTTTTACTTTTCCATTATGTATGTCAATGCATGGTCGAAATTTCATCTGTATTTTCCTTTCAAAAAGGCCCCGGATTTCCTGAATCCGAAGCCTGTACTATAAATCATCAGGTTTATCTGATGCTATGATAATATGATTTTTCATCTGACGCAAGCACTTTATTGTGCTAAACGAATAAATCAAATCATTGGTTGCTGTGAACAGTAACCGTTATCGTGTCTCGGCATCTCCATCAATGACATCTCCGACCGCATCACCGACATCTTCTACTGCGTTGCCAACTCCATCGCCAATATCACGGACACCATCACCAAGATCCTGCGCCACACTTCCATCTTCTGTATTATTGGGCACATTATCATTGTCTGTTCCCTCGGACATGGTATCACCGTTATCGATTGCAGCATCGTCTGCCACACCTTCGTTGTCCGTTACTTTATTATTTGAATTATCCGTATTTTCATTGTCTTTTTTATCATTCACAGCATCTGCATTTTCATTCGTCCCTGTATCGGTCGTGTTTTCTTCTGCAGCTGTTCCTGCCTCATCTGCCGGTGCATTGTTATTTCCGCAGGCAGTAAAGATGCTCAACGTCAGGATCAGGAGGATTCCTGTCAGAATTGTGCGTATTTTTTTCATTCTAATTTCTCCTTTACTATGGATTTAAACTTGTAATGATAATATGTACAATCTGGCAGATTCCTATGCAAAATAATGTAAAAAAACAGGCACATATCTTTCGATACATGCCTGCCAGAATTTCAATATTAATACAAAACTACGATCAGCCTTCGATCACATCAGCCATATCGTATTTTCCGGCCGGTTTACCAGCCAGGAATTTAGCCGCTTCAATTGCACCTTTACCGAAGATGGCTTTTGAATAAGCGGTATGCTTAAATTCAATCACTTCGTCTTCGCCGGCAAAGATCACTTCATGCTCACCAACGATCGTACCGCCACGTACTGCAGAAATACCGATTTCTTTTTCATCACGCATCTCACGCTTCTGGCTTCTGTCATACACATAATGATACTGATTATCCATCGCTTCATTCAGGCTGTCAGCAAGTGCCAGCGCTGTACCACTCGGAGCATCCAGTTTCAGATGATGATGTTTCTCTACAATCTCCATATCAAATCCAGCTGTTGCAAGAACCTTTGCAGCTTCCTGGATCAGTTTCATCAGAGTGTTGATACCAAGTGACATGTTTGCAGATTTCAGTACCGGAATCTTTTTTGCTGTCTCTTCAACTTTTGCAAGCTGTTCTTCAGACAGACCTGTTGTGCAGAGAACAACCGGAAGGTTACGCTCTGTGCAGTAATCCAGTAATGCATCTGCTGCCTTTGCAGAAGAGAAATCGATCAGGACATCTGCCTCTGTCTGACATTCTTTAATATTGGTAAATACCGGATAAGTAGTATTTCCTTTATCTGTTACATCAATTCCTGCTACAATCTCTGCATTGGCATCTTTTGCAACAAGATCAGAAATCACCTGTCCCATATGTCCGCAGCATCCGTGCATGATAATTTTTACCATAATAGTATTCCTCCGTATCCTATGCCTGTTTTATGCCAGCTTAATTCCGAAATCCTGCAGTGCTTTCTTCAGGGTTTCTTTATTGCTTTCTTCCATTTCACAAAGAGGCATACGAAGAGGTCCTACATTCATACCCATCAGGTTCAGTGCTGTCTTAACCGGAATCGGATTGACTTCACAGAACAGAGCATTGATCAGCGGAATCGCATCGATCTGAATCTTGGCAGCACCTGCAGTGTCACCTTCCATGAATTTCATGACCATATCATGTGTTTCCTTCGGTGCAACATTAGAAAGTACAGAGATAACGCCAAGTCCGCCAAGTGAAAGGATCGGCAGAACCTGATCATCATTTCCGGAATACAGTTCCAGATCAGCACCTGCCAGAGATACTGTCTTTGCGATCTGAGAAAGATCTCCGCTTGCGGCTTTCAGGCCTACGATGTTCTTAACATTTTTAACCAGTGTGGCAACGGTTGCCGGCTGGATGTTACATCCTGTACGACTCGGTACATTATACATAATGATCGGAGTCTCAGGAACTGCATTTGCGATTGCAGTATAGTGAGCGATAAGTCCCTTTTGTGTTGCTTTATTATAATAAGGAGTTACAACCAGTAATGCATCTGCTCCGTAGGATGCAGCTTCCTTTGACATCATGATTGCTGTCTCTGTACAGTTAGAACCTGTTCCTGCGATAACCGGTACACGTTTATTTACTTTATCAATTGCAAATTTAATTGTTTTAAGATGTTCTCCGTGTGTCATTGTAGAAGACTCACCGGTTGTTCCACAGATAATAATGGCATCTGTGCTGTTGGCGATCTGGAATTCCAGCAGTTCTTCCAGTTTATCGTAATTCACCTTTCCATCTTCATACATAGGGGTAACAATTGCGACGCCCGCACCTTTAAAAATTGCCATTTTAACTCCTCCTTTTATTCTTCTGTAATTTATATTATTCGTTGGCATCCAATGGATGAACTTCCTCGGTGTTCAGCGTTGTGATCACATCTACATACGGTCTTAATTCCTCCGGGAAATTCCATCCAGTCATGACAATATGCATAGATTCATCCTTGTGTTTCAGTATATCTGCGATTCCCTCAACTGTTATGATACCACAGTCAAGAAGTCCAAGAATCTCATCAAGAACCAAAAAATCGCATTCCTGAGTAACAACAACTTTACGGGCAAAATTCAGTCCGTTCAGAATGTTGGATTTCTCCTCTGCCTTTTCTTCTTCTGTCAGGTCTTCGTAGCAGCATTCTCTCTTTTCGAAGCGAAAGATCTTAAAATCCAGGTTGTCCACATCCTGCAGGAAATCCAGCGAACGCTGGTCTCTTCCTTTCAGAAACTGGATCACGATCACGCTTTTGCCCTGGGTAGCCACACGGAGACTCTGTCCGATAGCCAGTGCAGTCTTGCCTTTGCCGTTTCCGCAGTATACCTCTGTTAATTCTTTTTCCATAATACTTCCTCTTAATGTTATCTAAGACTCGCTTATCGCATTATTGGTCTTATCTTACCGCAGTTCCGCCAAAAAAGCAATACCGAACTACTTTGCCCCTTCTAATCTATATATTCCAGCTTACTTACAGACACCTCATATGCTGTTCTTCTCTCTGACTGATTCTCACCGATCCGCTTCATATATTCACGGCTCTGAATTCTTCCCCACAGAAGCACATGACCTCCAACAGTAAACGCTGATGCATATCTGGCATTTCTGCCCCAGCAGATACATGGTATGTAATCAGATTTACTGTAAGGACGGTTCACTGCCAGAAGCATATCTGCAATTTCTCTGCCAAGCGGCGTTTTTCGGTAGACCGGCGGCTTACAGATAAATCCATCCAGGAAGATCTGATTGACCGGAAGTGATTCGTCCTGCTCCTCAACAAAATTTACTTCCCTCGCAAAAACAGAAAGAACCAGACGGTTATGTTTCTCTTCATGCCTGTTATAAGACCGGAATTGTCCATGGATCTCAATATACTGCCCCGTATAATCCTGCGTTATATCCAGAAGCCTTTCTGAAACCATGACCGGAATCCTGTCCTCAGAATCACTCAGCCTGCGCACAAGAAGCTCCATGGTATAAAAGCCTTCACCAAATACCTGATGACTGAATGTGAAGCCTGTATCAATTTTCCCCATGATCGATACCTGATTGTTTTCAATGATTTTGTCTGCCATAATGTTGTTCTCCTTCCTCTTTGGGTATTTTGTCTATACTAAGCTATGAATACCCCTGAAGATTTAGAACCAAAAAATTAAAAAAATTTCTGTAACTCCTTGTAATCTGCGAAAAATGTGGTAAACTGGAATATCGTATCACGAAAAAAAGTTTTTACACATTTATATAGAAGAAAAAAGAAAGGATTTCGATTTTTATGAAGACAAAACGCGAAGACGTACGTAACGTTGCCATCATCGCCCATGTCGATCACGGCAAAACTACCCTGGTGGATCAGCTCCTTAAACAAAGCGGTGTATTCCGTGAAAACCAGGAAGTTCAGGAACGTGTCATGGACTCCAACGACATTGAACGTGAGCGTGGAATTACTATTTTATCCAAAAACACTGCTGTACATTACAAGGGAGTAAAGATCAATATCATTGATACCCCTGGCCATGCAGACTTCGGTGGTGAAGTAGAACGTGTTCTTAAGATGGTAGACGGCGTTATTCTTCTGGTAGATGCCTTTGAAGGTGCTATGCCACAGACTAAATTCGTTCTCCGTAAAGCTCTGGAGCTGGACCTTCATGTCATCGTCTGCATCAACAAGATCGACCGTCCGGAAGCCCGTCCGGAAGAAGTTATTGATGAAGTTCTGGAACTTCTCATGGACCTTGAAGCATCCGATGAGCAGCTTGACTGCCCGTTCCTGTATGCATCCGCCAAAGCAGGACATGCAGTTCTTGACCTTGCAGACACACCGGAAAACATGGCTCCGCTGTTTGAAACCATCCTGAAATATATCCCGGCACCGGAAGGTGATCCGGACGCAGACACACAGGTACTGATCAGTACCATCGATTACAACGAATATGTTGGACGTATCGGTGTCGG
>OGZL01001718.1_pt1 | contig 16830 bp, 16 predicted proteins | sample 1576761 | NCBI WGS metagenome assembly OGZL01 (sample SAMEA3541595, study PRJEB24748) | human gut metagenome | biome: human gut; feature: human-associated habitat; material: faeces | place: China | collected 2012
TTCCAGTTTGTTGAAATCATGATATATCATTCCAGTGATTTCTAACCATTGCTTTGATACCATTGTGAATATCGGCATCCGAGTTTCCATCCAGAAATGTGACAACCCGGAAACCACTATCCGTATATTTCTTACGTTCAGCTTCAAATTCTTCCTGTGAGGAGAAGTCGCTGCGCCAGAGATAATACGTTGGTTTACGCAAGGCTATCACATCCTTTCTGTTAAATTTTCTATCATTATCATATAAAAAGTGGACAGTTTTCGTGTCTGTCCACTTTAAAATTTTATAGTTCACGTTTTGAATGGCTTAACTGCCCTCTTTTTGCCAATCCTAGTATTTCCGGTGGGATACAGTTTACCAGCAGTTAAAAAATCTGAAAGATAATTAACAACAATTCAATTGTGCTATATCTTGAATGTTGTTATGATTTACTTACAAAAGCTTTTGGAAATTATGTTAGGAGAGAATTTAAATGGATATTGGCAGTGTGATAAAAAAATACAGAAAAGAAGCCGGATACACCCAGGAAGAGATGGCAAACAGGCTTGGTGTTACAACTCCAGCAGTAAATAAATGGGAAAATAGCAACTCCAAGCCAGATATTGAATTGTTGTCACCTATTGCAAGGCTGTTGCATATTTCTCTGGATACTCTGTTGTCTTTTCATGAAAAGCTGACAGATCTTGAAATTGAAGTACTCATCCAGAAGATGGACAAACTGTTTTCAGAGGAAGGTTACGAAAAAACATATCAGTGGGCTGTAAATACCATAAAAAAATACCCAAACTGCAACATGCTTATCTGGCAGATCGCAGTAATGCTCGATTCCCGAAGAATTATTGGTGAATGTGATAATCCAGATAAATATGATGAACAAATCAATGCCTGGTATGAAATAGCCTTGAATGACGAAGAGGAAAAAATCCAGCACCAGGCAGCAGATTCCCTGTTTGACTTTTATTTAAGGAAACAGGATTATGCTATGGCCGAAAAATATCTACGCTATTTTTCCGACTATGACCCTGTGAAAAAAGTAAAAATGGGACAATTATATATGAAACAAGGAAAAACAGAAGATGCATATGAAAAACTTGAAGATGTAGTCTTTTCAACGTATACTACATTGAATCTAACTTTTGGCACCATGCTCACCCAAGCTCTTGAAGAAAGGAATCATGAATATGCAAAATTTCTGGCAAAAAAAATGAATGTTTTGGCCAATGCATTTGACATGGGAAAATATCATGAATGCGCAGCAATGTTAAATGTTGTTGTTGCTGAAAAAGATGTGGAAGGCACTTTTAAGGTGGCAAAGCAACTCTTGGAGAACGTAGATACCATGGGTGATTTTCGAGAATCAAATTTATATCAGCACATGAAATTCCGGGATACTGAAAATCCGTATGCCAAAGAAATGAAGAAGGCATTACTGGAAGGATTCAGAACTGAAGAAGAATTTTCTTACATGAATGGATATGAACCGTGGGATCAATTTATTCATGAATAAAAGCCCTATCCGCCGTGAACAGAGCACTATAGATGAAAGAGATTGATTTGTAAATATTATTGAGGTGTTATCAACAATAAAATTATTGTATAATACATATACATTACAGCAAAATTAAGGAGGGAGCGAATGAATTTAGATATATATCAGAAATTATGTTCAGAATCAAAAATTCTCTGGACACAGCATTGTCTGCAACGGATGCAGGAAAGAGATATCAGTCGTGCTGATGTAAAAAATGGAATTGCAACTGGAGAAATTATAGAAGATTATCCTGATGACTATCCAAATCCCAGTTGTCTGATTTTTGGATATAATGTAAATGGCCGGATTTTGCATATTGTCGCCGGATGTGATAATATAAGTATATATATCATAACCGCATATTACCCAGACACAAAGAAATTTGAAAATGATTTGAAAACTCGAAGAAAGAGGTGATGGATATGTGTATGTATTGTAAAAATAGTACAACTGTCAATAGCACAACAACGCACGTCGTAAATTATAAGAATTGTATTATCGTGATCAAAAATGTTCCATGCCTTGAATGTGATCAATGTGGAGAAAAATACTATACCGACGAAGTTGCTGAACGCCTTGAATTAATTGTTGATATGGCAAAAAAATTAATGCAGGAAATCGCAGTTATTGACTATCCACAGGTAGCTTAATAATTTTCTATATTTTTATTGCGTTTTAGCAAAAAATAGAATATAGTATTCATCAGTGATCAGATTGCAGAAACTTGTGAAGCCTGCGATCGGGAGAGGGTGCCGAGGCCCCTCTCCTTTTTCTTTTATACGTTCTTCACACTATTCATCCCATCCACCCAATTACATAAAATCACAATCGTCTTATAATTTACATTGATATATGTACGCCACCTTTACGCCCGCCAAGAACTTTCTTATCTTTCAGATCTTCCCATTTAAAATCCGGCATTTCTTCTCTTGCTACAAGAAAATTCCCGGCTCGCTGAGTCAGCTGGGCAAAGTTTACAACAGCATCCGTAGCCCCCTCCTGATAGGCATAGACAGATGCTTCCGCTCCCATAAATCCGATATCTGCCTCACCGGATATTACGGCAGTCATTGTCTTATCCGCTCCAAAACCGGTCACAAGTGTCAGATCCAGCCCCTCATCTTTAAAATATCCCTCTTCGATTGCCACATACTGTGGTGCATAAAAGATTGAATGTGCCACTTCATTCAGTGTAACCTTTGTAAGCTTCTCTTCCGTGCTGTCTTTCTTCGCAGCAAATACTCCCATTGGCAGTGCAGTCACCGCCAGAACAACTGCTGCCGCCAGTGAGATCCATTTTTTATTTTTCATGCAGATTCTCCTTTACAGACTTCTTCTGTTAGAGTATGCAGAAAATAGAAGATTGTGAAGGCATTCATAATTTGTTATAATTTTCTGAAAGAATCACAGCTCACCATCTATCAGAAGAATTTCGAAAATAATATTACTCAGACAAAGGGGCACTTATATGGAAAAAAATCTTACAGACAATTACGAAAAACAGATATATATCGGAAGAGACTTGTTTTTGAAATATGATCAGGATATGCTGATAAAGAAATATAAATTAAAAAATGACCACGCATACCTGTACCTGAATTATATCGGAACAGAATATCGGATCAGCCGCTCAGATGGTTCCATCGAATATATGGCCAAAAGCATCTGGAAAATCTGCAAAGAATATTCAATTGTTATGACGATCTACGACCTGCTCTGCTACTCAGAAGATAAACCGCTTCCTCCGCTTACAGGACAATGGCAGCCTGTAACCAGATTTATTCCCACCGGAAGCAGCCCGTCCGGAGATGTGTTTACCCCTAAATATGAAGCAGCATTCTCCGGCAAAGTAAATGTCGTCAGCCAGGCTTGTCTCTGTCTAGGAGGGGAATTACAGAAACGCCTGGCCGGGGCTGATCTGACTTTTGAAATGCCTGTTATGGGAGATTTCTCTGTCCTGTTCCAGTTCTGGGACGCTGATGAGGAATTCTCTGCAAAAATCTTATTGTTGTGGGATAAGGTATCCTTATCGTATCTTCATTTTGAAACAACCTTTTATCTCCAGGGAGATTTACTGGAAGCGATATTGCAGAAAATCAATGCCTAATCTTCTCGTAATATCCCTGGTAAACCGTTGCCTCTATTGATCTATATCATCCAGTACCTTCTCACAATTGAATACTCCTATATGATGCCGCACATTCTCATAAGTGCCCTGCACCATCGCGCCTCATTCAGGTTAAACATATCTGTCATTCTCCGTCAATCTTGCCATGTTTCGACAAAAGCTTTATAATAGAAACTACCTGTATCAAATCATAATTTTAGGAGGTAACAGCATGAAATTCAATCCATTCTGTATGTGCTGTGCTGTCGGCAAACAGGAACAGAATATCCGTTCCTTTCAGGACATGGACAAAAAGGTAGAATATATGAAGAAAGTCATGGACCGTATGGCAAATATTGCAGAAGAAGACTGTGCCCCCAGCGTTTCTGTCGAATTAAAAAAAATGTTCCGTGATTTCTGGGAACAGCCTATGGAAGACTATACTTCTGTCAAAAAAAAATACAATCAGCTTATGCTGGATATGGAAGCTTCTCTTGAAGAGACCATCCGGAATTCTGAAGATCCGCTGGAAACTGCACTTCTTTATGCCCGTATTGGCAACTATATTGATTTTGCAGCTCTGTCAAATGTAAATTCCGATACAGTTTTGTCTCTTCTCAAAGAAGACAACAAAGAACCTCTTAATGCACAGGAATACCTGCATTTTCGAAAGGACTTAAGCGCTGCCTCCCGCCTTGTCTATCTGACTGATAACTGCGGAGAAATCGTTCTTGACAAACTGGTTATCATACTTCTTAAAGAACTCTGTCCGGAACTCGATATCACCGTAATCGTCAGAGGTTTTCCTGTTATCAATGATGCGACAATGGAAGATGCACAGGATATAGGCCTTGCCGAACTGACCACCGTAATCGGAAATGGAAATGAAGTCGGCGGCACCTGGCTTCCCCATATCAGCAGCGAAGCCCGTGAGGCACTTGAATCTGCTGATCTGATCATTGCCAAAGGACAGGGCAACTACGAAACGCTTCATGATTGTGGACTCAATATTTACTACCTGTTCCTGTGTAAATGTAAATGGTTCCAGTATCAGTTTAACGCAAAACCTCTGCAGGGTATGTTCATAAACGAGCGCCGTATTTGACAATTTGACAAAGCTTCCCGGGCTTTTCGTCAATCTGTCAAGAAACCTCCGAAATCTTTGTATGGTTCTTCTCTTTATTCCTGACTGCAAATTCAGTATACTGATAACAGTTCAAAACAAGAGCAAAAAACTTACATAATATTTTGGAGGGAAAAATAATGGCAAGTTTATCTTTACAGCACATTAATAAGACATATCCAAACGGTTTTGAAGCCGTTAAAGATTTTAACCTTGAGATTGAAGACAAAGAATTCATCATCTTCGTAGGACCTTCCGGATGTGGTAAATCTACTACACTTCGTATGGTAGCCGGACTGGAAGAAATCACCAGCGGTACCTTAAAGATTGGTGACAAAGTTATGAACGATGTAGAGCCAAAAGACCGTGATATCGCAATGGTATTCCAGAACTACGCTCTGTATCCTCATATGACCGTATATGATAACATGGCATTCGGACTGAAGCTTCGTAAAGTTCCGAAAGATCAGATTGATAAAGCAGTTCGTGAAGCTGCAAGAATCCTTGACCTTGAGAAACTTCTTGATCGTAAACCGAAAGCTCTTTCCGGTGGACAGAGACAGCGTGTTGCTATGGGACGTGCTATCGTTCGTAATCCTAAGGTATTCCTTATGGATGAGCCTCTTTCCAACCTGGATGCTAAACTTCGTGTACAGATGCGTATCGAGATCTCCAAGATCCATCAGAGACTTGGTGCTACAATCATCTATGTAACACATGACCAGACAGAGGCTATGACACTTGGTACCAGAATCGTTGTTATGAAAGACGGCGTTGTTCAGCAGGTAGATACTCCTCAGAATCTGTATCAGAAACCAGGCAACCTGTTCGTAGCTGGATTCATGGGATCCCCGCAGATGAACTTCCTGGATGCAGAAATCAAAGAAAAAGGTTCCGATCTTGTTGCAGTAATCGGCAAAGACGAACTTGTTATCCCGGCTGCCAAAGCAAAAGCTCTTAAAGATGGCGGCTATGTTGGAAAAACAGTTGTTATGGGTATCCGTCCGGAAGATGTTGCAGACAGAGCTGACGGTTCCATGTCTTCTACTGTTAAAGTATACGAGCTTCTTGGTGCAGAAGTATTCCTGTACTTCGATGTAAACGGAACTCAGATTACAGCTCGTGTTGATCCTGGCACAAAAGCAAAAACAGGTGATCCGGTTAAATTTGATTTCAACATGGAGAAAACTCATTTCTTCGACAAAGATACCGAACTGGTTATCACAAACTAAGATTCAATCAGAATATCAGACCCGGGGCAATTTACCCCGGGTCTTTTTTTCAGAAAACTATTTTCAGAAAGGATGGTTCAATGTCAGTACAGAGAACACTACAAAAATATATGGATGACTGGAAACGCATCAGTCATTTCGATTTCTGTCTTCTTCAGGAAGATAATTCCATTTTGGTCACCACCTGTGACCGCCGCCTTCCAGCAGAATCCAAACTGGAAGAATTCCGAAACAGCACTGCTCTTTGTCTGTCAAATGCCACCTGCTGTCTCTACAAAATAACAGAAAAAAATGAACAGCTTCTTCTCATTGTGTGGGGAAGCGAAGATTCTGTTTCCACGATTGGCGAACTGGCTGTCTGCCAGATTGAGAGTATCCTGGAAAGTTATGCCGAAAAAAATGACAAAAATGCCTTTATGCAGAAACTGCTCCTTGGAAACTATACTGATGTAGAGGCTTTTAACCGCGCCCGCAAGCTTCATATTTCTTCCAGTGCAAGGAGAGCTGTCTTTCTCGTTGAAACCCGTCAGTCCAAGGATGAACACGCCTTGGCTACCATCAAAAATATATTTTCTGCACGCACGCATGATTTCATCACTTCTATCGATAATCGTGGCATTATCGTCGTCCGTGAACTGACATCTGCAGAAACATATGACGATCTGGAAAATATTGCACATATGCTTGTAGATATGCTGGGCACAGAAGCCATGACACAGGCCTGGGTTGCTTACAGCAACACGGCAAATGACCTGAAAGATCTTTCCAATGCATACAAAGAAGCCCGCACCGCTCTTGAGATTGGTAAAATTTTCTATGCCGAACGCAATGTCTTCGGATATCGCACTCTCGGTATTGGCCGACTGCTCTACCAGCTTCCGGTTTCCATCTGTGAAATGTTCATCCAGGAAATTTTCGGAGATGAATCACTGGATTCCATCGACGGAGAGACACTGGCGATCATCCGTACTTTCTTTGAGAATAATCTGAATCTGTCGGAGACATCCAGACAGTTGTATGTGCATAGGAATACGCTTGTGTATCGTTTTGAAAAGATACAGAAACGGTTTGGACTTGATCTCCGTACCTTCGAAGATGCTATGACCTTTAAGCTTGCCATGCTTGTGTCCCGGTATCTGCGATATCAGAACAGAACCTGAGGGGGAGTCATTTTTATTTCAGGAGCATCAGGTGTTCAGGTGGAAGATAGAGATATTTCGGCAGGTTCTTATCATGCCCGTCCGTAAAACTTTTTTTCGGGCGCATCCACCAGAGAACTGCCCCGTCTTCCATTCCCGGACTTTTCACCAGATACTGATGTTCAAAGGTTGTCTCCACATACTCTGCCGCTTCAAATACCAGGCAGTTTTCTCCCGCCTTCTCTGACGGACGAATCCAGTGACCGCGGATTGCGATATGTGTCATATCCAGTTCCACCTTCTGCTCTGTACGAAGAGATATTCCCCAGTCCAGAGCAAATACCTGATATTCTCCCATACGTTCAATTCTCGAACTGTTTTTGCAGCCGGTCAGTCTTGCTGCTTCCAGAAGCTGTGGCTGTTCAAATAATTTTCTTGTATCACCAAATATCAGTGTCTTGCCATCTTTTAGAAGCATCAGCTCATTGCAAAATCTGAAGGCCTCATCTCGACTATGTGTGACCATCAGCATATCTCCCTGATACTGTTTTAGAAATTCCTGCATATCTTTTTGCAGTACATCCTTCAAATATCCATCCAGTGCAGAAAAAGGTTCATCCAGAAGGATCGCTTCCGGCTCACCGATCATCATTCTTGCCAGAGCAACTCTCTGCTGCTGTCCACCGGAAAGTTGTGATGGATAACGGTTTTCCAGTACCTCCAACTGATATCTTTTCATAAAATCTCTGGCTTTTTCTTCTCTCTGTCCCTTCTCACCACGATAACCACACAGAATATTATCTTTTACTGTCATTGTCGGAAACAATGCATAATTCTGAAACAGGTACCCAATCCGACGCTCCTGCGGCTTCAGATTGATTTTCTTTTCTGAGTCAAAAACTGTTCTTCCATTGATTACGATTTTGCCTCTGTCCGGCGTCTCAATTCCTGCGATACAACGAAGTGTCATACTCTTTCCACTTCCAGATGCACCGAGGATTCCAGTTGCTGATGTATTGCTCTCAAACACTGACTTGAGAGAAAAGCCTTTAAAATTCTTTTCTATATTTACCTGTATTGCCATCAGATCCACCTTCTACTCTTCATGCCCCGCCCTGAGACAATATTGATCAGTGCCACGATCACAAACGAGATCACTACGATTACCACAACCCAGAACCCGGCTATATCATAATTTCCAGCCGAAGTTTCTGCTGCAATTGCAACGGACACTGTACGAGTCTTACCAAGAATGTTTCCTGCAAGCATGGAAGTCGCTCCATACTCACCAATTGCTCTTGCAAATGCCAGAACAGTTCCAGATGCAATTCCCGGCGCAGCCGCCGGAACGATCACTTTCCAGAAAATTCTGCGATCACTCATTCCCAGTGTCTGTCCTGCATAGATCAGATTCACATCAACCTGTTCAAAAGCAGCCCTTGCATTTCGGTACATCAGTGGAAATGCAATCACTGCAGCAGCGATCACGCAGCCTTTCCATGTCTGTACCACTTTAAAATCAAAATTCTCCATGAGAAATTTTCCGAAAGGTCTCCTGAGACTGAAGATCAACAGCAAAAAGAAACCAGCAACTGTCGGCGGAAGCACCAGTGGCATAGTCAGGATTCCATCCCATATTGCTCTCGATACCGGCTTCATCTTCATAATCTTACGTGCACAGAAAATTCCCAGAAAAAAGGCAATTGTCGTAGCCACTGCTCCGGTCTTTAAAGAAATCCACAATGGACTCCAGTTTATTTCCTGTAAAAATTCCATTCTTTTCTTTCCTTTTGTATGTACAAAAAGGGGCTGACATATATGCCGCCCCTTTTATATGTAATCGATAATTATTTAGCTTCTTCTGCAGTATCTGTTTCTTCGGTTTTGTCTTCCTTTGCATCTTCTGCAGTTTCTTCTTTCTTATCATCTGCTTTATATGCGGCAAACCCATACTCTTCAAATACTTTCATGGCATCATCCGTCTGCAGGTACTCAAGAAATGCATCTGCAGCAGCTGCTTCTTCGTCAGATGCCTCTGCGTCTACAGTAAGTCCCACCGGATAAAGAACCGGTGTTTCCAGAGAACCTTCCGGAGCTTCTGCGATAACATCTACTTTGTCTGCAACGAATGTAGCATCTGTTGCATAAACGATACCGATTTCGTTACTTCCCTCGCTGACAGATGCAAGCACATCTGTTACATTCTTGCCTTCATTGATCTCCATCTTGTTAACATCGTCTTCGATGCCAAGGTTTTTGAAGATTTCACGGGAATACTGTCCAACCGGTACATCCTCGCCCGCAAGTGCAATGTTCTTCGCATCTGTGATATTTTCGAAACCTGTGACTTTTGTTTCGCCATCCTTTGGTTTGATCAGAACAACTTTGTTCTCCAGGAGATCTACCACAGAGTCTTTCTTGGCCAGTTCCTCATCTACCAGCGCATCCATCTGTTTGGTTGCTGCTGAAAAGAAGATATCACATCTGGAACCTTCTTCGATCTGTGTCTGTAATGTACCTGAACTGTCTGCATTGAAAAGGATATTAACATCCGGATACTCTTCATTAAAATCTTTCTGGATCTCATCCATTGCATTTGCAAGGCTTGCTGCAATAAATACATACAGATCACCACTTGCATCCTCTGTTGTTGCAGCCTGTACACTTCCTGCACTCATTCCTGCTGCCATAACGCCAGCCAGCATTACAGTTAATATTTTTTTCTTCATGAATATATCTCCCTTCTTTTCTCTCAAATGTTGTTCAATATTCATGCTAATATTTTAACTGTAATAAAAATTCAAATCAATTTAACAGCTGCAATTTGCAATAGAAATTTTTTATAGAACCTCAAAATATTTTAGTAGTTCCAGTCATCACTGCCACTGTCATAGGAATCTGAATCATTTCCCTCATCAACATAATCATCGCTTCCGTCATCATAGTCGTCACTGTCATCATAGCTGCTGCCATCATCATAACCACTGTTATCCGAAGAACTACTGTCATAACTACTGTCATCACTGCTGTCGTCACTGCTGTTGTCATAGCTACTACTGTCCGAAGAGCCACTGTCATAACTACTGTCATCGCTGCTGTCATCACTACTGTAAGTTTCTGTATCACTGTCATCGGATTCATCAGAGGATGCTGTCTGCTGTGAGTTGCCCTTTGTATCTTTTTCAGACTTGTCTGCAAGACTTGTGTATGTAAGATATGCTGTGGAGCTTTCTTCATCATAAGCAAGAGATGCTTTTTCCATATCACTGAGATCAATGCTGTAAATCTGGTAAACATCTCCTTTTGCAGTAACGATCTTCATATCATATACAGTTATAGTTGTTGTATCTGTTGATTCATCTGTACTATCTGAAGAAACAGCTGTGTCATCCGGAGTATAGAACATCTGTACCTGTTCAGATGCTTTTACAGAAGCTTCTGCCGGAATCAGGTTCTTGCCCCAGTCATCCCCACCTGAAGTCATCAGATAGATTTCTCTGATATCATCCTCCAGCTTATTGGTCATATAAATATATTTCGCCTGAGAAGTTTTAACTCCAATCACTTTCGGAGCCGGTGTGGATGTCGGTACCGGTGTTACTGTTACCGGAACTTCTGTCGGTGTTGGTGTTGCTGCCGGAGTCGGTGTCACTTCAACAACCGGTTTTGAAGAACCACATCCTGTAAAGGTAAGTATCATTGTCATGCCAAGTACGAGCATTATATGTTTTGCTTTCATTATTTACCATCCTCTCCGGTCTGAAGACCGTTCTATTTCATTTTTTATTTTCTATAGTTCTTTTTATTATCCCATGTATGCTCTTAAAAGTCAAATCAGTGTTCATAAGTCAATATTCCGCGAGGTGTTTTGTCATATATATGACAAAATCCCGAGACATACAGGTCAAAATGCCATCACCGTAGGTGATTTAAAATGCATTTTGGCCAAGTGCTGTGAACGGAATGAACAGCAACTAAATCAGGCTGCCATAACAATATTTTACAGCAGCCTGGTCAGAATTTGATTCATTTCTATATTCAATTATCCAAGGAAATTTTTTCCTACAAAATAGCCCAGCACAAGAACACCAAGTACGATACGATACCAGCCAAAAGCCTTGAAATCATGTTTCTTAATATATCCCATCAGGAATTTGATGGCGATAATAGAAACAAAAAATGCAACCACAACGCCGGTGACCAGTGTAAGAACCTCTGCCGGAGTGAATGTGAGGCCGAATTTTACCAGTTTCAGCAGACTCGCTCCGAACATAACCGGAATTGCCAGAAAAAAGGTAAATTCTGCTGCAACCGTTCTTGAAGTACCAACAAGGATACCTCCAATAATCGTGGAACCGGAACGGGATGTTCCCGGAATAACAGATAATACCTGAAAAATACCAATCTTGAATGCCGTGGCAAAACTCAGATCTTCAAGAGATGTACAGATTGGTTTTCTTCGTTTATTGTAATTTTCTACAATGATAAAAATCACACCATAAACGATAAGTGCAATTGCAACAACCACATAGTTGTTAAATTTCTCTTCGATAAAATCATTGAATGGAAGCGCGATCACGATAGTCGGGATGCATGCCACTATAATCTTAAACCACAAAATCCATTTATCTTTATCACAGAACTTCTCCACAAAAGTCAGCACAATGCGAGAAAACGGATTCTTACGTGCAATCTGTGCCTTTTTCTTCTTGGGTATCTGTCGTATGTAAAATGGCCACAACTTACTCCAATACAGGACAACAACCGCAAGGATCGCCCCCAGCTGAATGACTACCAGAAAAAAATCCTTAAATTCTGTGGTCATATCCATCTTGATAAACTCATCTACAAGGATCATATGACCGGTACTGCTGATTGGAAGCCACTCAGTAATACCCTCTACGATGCCGAGGATCACAACTTTTATAAACTCCAAAACACTCATGTTTCTTTTCCTCTCTGTTTTATTTTTCATGTATCAGTATATTACAGTTTCGGTGGTTCGTAAACCTTTCCATACATTTTAATTCAAAGTTTAAGTTTTGGTTAACTTTTCTTTTCTGCAACATACAAGACCGGAGAAACTTCTGCGGCTTCTCCGGTCAGTAAATCATTTTTATTCGATTATCTGCTTGCGATCGTTGCAATATCAATCAGTGTCAGATTGTGAAGATCTGTATTCTCAAGACTGGTTACAAGTGCCTCTGCGGTGTCCAGACTGGTAAGGACATTAACGCCTGTCTCAATCGCATTTCGACGAATCACGAAACCGTCTTTCTGATGTTCCACACCCTGTGGAGGTGTATCAATAACAACATCGATCTTATGTCCCAGAATAAGGTCCATAAGGTTCGGCGCCGGCTGTTCCAGTTTGTTAGTACGGATTGCCTTGATTCCATTTTCTTTGAGGACTCTTGCTGTGCCTCTTGTTGCATAGATACGGTATCCAAGTGCCTCAAAACGCCTTGCGATCGGAACAACTTCCTGCTGATCTTCATCTTTGACAGTGATGATCATGTTCTTATACTTCGGAAGTTTGATTCCGGCTCCGATAAATGCTTTGTACAGAGCTTCGTTGAAGTTCTCTGCAATACCAAGACATTCACCTGTGGACTTCATCTCTGGTCCAAGGCTGATATCAGCGCCACGGATCTTCTCGAAGGAGAATACCGGCATCTTGATCGCGATATGTTTTGCTTCCGGCTGAAGCCCTGGCGTATATCCCATATCTTTGAGTTTGTATCCAAGGATCACTTTCGTTGCTAACGGTACGATCGGGATTCCGGTTACCTTACTGATGTATGGTACTGTACGGCTGGAACGCGGATTTACTTCGATAACATATACTTCTTCGCCACATACAATAAACTGAATATTGATCATACCAACTACATGAAGTGCTTTTGCAAGACGACGTGTATACTCAGCAATTGTATCTTTTGCTCTCTGGCTGATCGTCTGTGCCGGATATACGGAAATACTGTCTCCGGAATGGATACCAGCACGTTCAATATGCTCCATGATACCAGGAATCAGGATATCCTCTCCATCACAAACTGCATCGACTTCGATTTCTTTACCCATCAGGTATTTGTCAACCAGAATCGGATGTTCCTGTGCAATCTGATTGATGATTCCGATATATTCCTCTACATCCTCGTCACTGACTGCAATACGCATGCCCTGTCCACCAAGAACATAGGAAGGACGAACAAGTACCGGATATCCTAACTCGTTGGCAGCCTTTTTAGCTTCCTCTGCTGTGAATACAGTCTGTCCCTTCGGTCTCGGGATCTCACATTTTTCAAGTATCTCATCAAAGAGCTCACGGTCCTCTGCAGCATCAACATCTTCTGCAGATGTTCCAAGGATCTTGACTCCCATCTTCATCAGTGCTTCTGTAAGCTTGATGGCAGTCTGTCCACCGAACTGCACAACTGCTCCGTCCGGTTTTTCAATATTTACAATGTTCTCCACATCTTCCGGTGTCAATGGCTCGAAATACAGCTTATCTGCAATATCAAAGTCTGTGCTGACAGTTTCCGGGTTATTGTTTACAATAATTGTCTCATAGCCTTCTTTTTTGAATGCCCATGTACAATGTACAGAACAGAAGTCAAATTCGATACCCTGTCCGATACGGATCGGTCCAGAACCAAGAACAAGAACTTTTTTCTTATCATGGACAGCAACTGCTTCATTTTCTGTATCCGGGCCGCCATACACAGAATAGTAATATGGTGTTGCGGCAGCAAACTCAGCTGCACAGGTGTCTACCATCTTGTAAGCTGCTGTGATCTTATACCCCTGACGGAGAGCTTTGATATCTGCTTCTGTTCTTCCGCAAAGATTTGCGATCACATAATCCGGGAATTCCATGCGTTTTGCTTCAAGAAGAAGTTCTTCTGTAAGCGGCTGTGTCTTCAGAGCCTGTTCCATCTCTACCAGAATTGCAATTTTGTCAATAAACCATCTGTCGATCTTAGTGATTCTGTGGATATATTCTTTGGAAATATCTCTTCGGATTGCCTCCGCAATCTTCCAGATACGACGGTCATCTACAACTGCCAGTTCTTCAATCAGTTCATCCTCATCCAGGCCTGTGAAGTCATAGGACATCAGGCTGTCTACATGCTGCTCCAGAGAACGGATAGCTTTCATAAGTGCACCTTCGAAATTATGGCAGATACTCATAACCTCACCGGTAGCTTTCATCTGAGTAGTCAGTGTTCTCTTGGCAGTGATGAATTTATCAAATGGAAGTCTCGGAATTTTAACTACACAATAGTCAAGCATTGGCTCGAAACTTGCATATGTTTTTCCTGTAATGGCATTCGGGATTTCATCCAGTGTATATCCAAGCGCAATCTTCGCTGCAACTTTGGCAATCGGATAACCGGTAGCTTTACTTGCCAGCGCAGAAGAACGGCTTACACGAGGATTTACTTCGATAACACAGTATTCGAAGCTTTCCGGATGCAGCGCATACTGTACGTTACATCCACCTGTGATACCAAGTTCTGTGATGATATTCAGTGCTGATGTACGAAGCATCTGATATTCTTTGTCACCCAGTGTCTGAGACGGAGCAACTACGATAGAGTCACCTGTATGTACACCAACCGGGTCAATGTTTTCCATGTTGCAGACAGTAATACAGTTTCCTGCACTGTCACGCATTACTTCGTATTCGATTTCTTTCCATCCCGCGATACAACGTTCTACAAGAACTTCTCCTACACGGGAAAGTCTGAGACCATTCTCGAGGATTTCTCTCAGTTCGTATTCGTTATTAGCGATACCACCGCCACTTCCACCAAGTGTGTAAGCCGGACGGAGAACGACCGGATATCCTATCTTTTTGGTAAAAGCCACACCATCTTCTACTGTTGTTACGACTTTAGAAGCAGCAACCGGCTCACCGATTTTTTCCATGGTGTCTTTGAATTCCTGACGGTCTTCAGCCTTCTTGATCGTCTCTGCTGTGGTACCGATCAGGCGCACATTATGTTCTTTAAGAAAACCTTTTTCTTCCAGTTCCATTGCAAGGTTCAGACCTGCCTGGCCACCCAGTGTCGGCAGTACGCTGTCCGGTTTTTCTTTAAGGATCAGCTGCTCTACAACCTCTACAGTAAGAGGCTCAATATAAACTTTATCTGCAATGTCTTTGTCTGTCATGATCGTAGCAGGGTTGGAGTTCAGAAGAACAACTTCCATGCCTTCTTCTTTCAGAGAACGGCATGCCTGTGTACCAGCGTAGTCAAACTCTGCTGCCTGGCCGATGATAATCGGACCGGATCCAATTACAAGAACTTTATGTATATCTTTATTTCTCGGCATGATCTGTTCCTCCCATCATTTCCATAAATCTGTCAAACAGGTAGCTGGAGTCCTGCGGTCCAGGGCAGGCTTCCGGATGGAACTGTACCGTGAAGATGTTTTTGCCTTCATAAGCCATTCCTTCGTTTGTACCATCGTTTACATTGACAAATGCAGGTTTTGCAATACCTTTTTTCTCAAGGGTTTCCGCATCAACCACGTATCCATGGTTCTGAGATGAAATATAAACACGTCCTGTTGCAAGATCCTTAACCGGATGATTGCCTCCTCTGTGTCCGTATTTCATTTTATGTGTATCACCGCCTGTAGCAAGTGCCATCAGCTGATGTCCGAGGCAGATTGCAAAAATTGGTACATCTGACGCATAAAGTTTGCGGATTTCTTCTATAATAGTAGTGCATTCCTTCGGGTCTCCAGGTCCGTTGCTGAGCATGATTCCATCCGGATGGTCTGCAAGGATTTCTTCAGCAGATGTAAGTGCCGGATAAATCGTTACCTGACAGCCTCTTTCATTCAGAGAACGTGCAATATTGCGTTTTGCACCAAAATCCATAAGAGCAACCTTCGGTCCGTTTCCTTTCAGTACTTCCTTCTCACTGCATGTAACTTTTTCAACTACTTTTCCAGTTGTATATGCTTTTAAACGGGGGATTATTTCATCTAAATCATAATTTTCGTTGACTGTGATCATACCATTCATGGTACCTTTTTCACGAAGAATTTTTGTGAGAGCACGAGTATCAATACCGGCAATACCAGGTATATCATGCTTTTCAAGAAAATGCTGAATCGTATCCACGCTTCTGAAGTTACTTGGGATACGGGATAATTCACGAACAATAAAACCATCGATCCAAGGTTTCCTGGATTCCTGGTCCTCATAACAGATTCCGTAATTTCCAATCAAAGGATAAGTCATGCAGACAGCCTGTCCTGCATACGATGGGTCAGTCATTACTTCGAGATATCCGGTCATGGATGTGTTAAAAACGATCTCACTAATGACTTCTCTTGTTGAACCAATACTGGTTCCTTTGAACACATGGCCATCTTCTAATATCAGAAATGCTTTCATATAATCTCCCTTTCTGTTTTTATCTAAATCTTCAAGATTGTATCATAAGCGTTTCCTTTTTTCAACAGGTTAAAGTGCTAAAAATAATTAAGTTGTTCTAAAAAACTTTGTTTTGGCAAATTGTCTAAGTTGAAAATATAATTTAAAAAATTTCAAATTCTATGTTGACATTTCTTTTTCTATGAGGTATGATAATTAGGCAGTCAGCGAGACTGACTGATTTATAGTGAAATGCAGGAGTGGCGGAATTGGCAGACGCGCAGGCTTCAGGTGCCTGTGGTC